>VSSQ01000120.1_pt2 | contig 97960 bp, 93 predicted proteins | sample 4763081 | NCBI WGS metagenome assembly VSSQ01 (sample SAMN12137344, study PRJNA551015) | bioreactor metagenome | isolation source: SDC9 anaerobic chlorinated ethene degrading culture | place: USA: Knoxville, Tennesee | collected 2015-01-01
ACCATCTTCTGCTATTACATCTATTGTAATCTCTGCTTCTGGCAACGTTGTATCTACTGCATAACCTTTATCTGCGCTTGCTGTTACTTCATTTCCTGCGCTATCTTTTGTAGTTACTTTTGCTTCTACTTGTTTATCACTATCAGATAATAAATCACTTGTTTTTACTTCTACTGACCAAGTTTTTCCATCTGCATTTACAGTTGTTGGATAATCTTTTCCATTTACACTTACTGTTACTGTATCTCCAGCTTTTACATCTTTTCCTACTGTTCCAGTAATTGTTGTATTTGTTTCTTGTGATTCTTTTAAGTTAATTACACCATCTTCTGCTATTACATCTATTGTAATCTCTGCTTCTGGCAACGTTGTATCTGGTTGAACAGGTGTCGTTGGTGTTACTGTAGTATTTTGAAGATTTCTAAGTCCAGCTGGTATTTCATCAGCTCCATTACCTGTTTCTGATTGTGTTCCAAAATCTGCTAGTTCTCTTAAATCACTTTGAACGTTTGTTGAAGAACCATCTCTTGTGCTAAATCTAGCAGTAACTCTTCCTTCTTCATTTGGTTCTTCTTCTCCAGCTTGTGTCTCTTGTTGAGTTGGATCACCTGCAGCTGTTTCCATATCATCACTTACATCATTTGTTGTATTATTCCATGCGCTTAAATCTGCATTTTCAAATGTTGTATTTATATCACCTTTTGTAAAAATCACTTCTTCATTTCCAAAAGTAACTTGATTCAAAGAGGAATCTATTAGCTGCTGTTGTGCTTGATTTAAAACAATAATATCATTTCCAGATAATTCCATCTCTACTTTCGCAGAAATCTGATTTGAACTATCACCATAAACTACCTCATTTTCTGATATACTATCACCAATACTTAGTTCTCTGATATTTCCCGAAGAGTCTTTTGCATAAAATACTCCTCCTTCTAAAGTTTTAACAATCCCTACTTGTGCCATGTAAGTTCTCCCTTTGTTAATTTACTAAGAAGATTATATAACTTTAAATTATTATTGTCTATCACCCCTAGGGGTGACATTTGATAATAAAAGTTATTATTTTTTATTTATATTCTAAGTTATTTATAAGGATTTTTTTATTCTTAAAAGGGTCTATTATAGCTTCTATATCGCTTAATTTATATTTTAAAGGGAATCCTATTTTTGAAAGAGTTGCTGTTGTTTCTAAAATATAAAATTTTTTATCATTTACATATAAAGCTTTTTTAGAAATATTCAAATTATCAAGATTAATAATAACAAAAATATGTTCAGGAACAAGTACAAAATAAACTTCATATCCAAGCACTTTTAAAAGAGAAATCAGTAAATTGGATTTATCATCACAATCACCAAAATTTTGTTCAACCACTTGTTTTGGGCTTTTTGCAATACTTTCATTTATTTTATATGGAATTGTTGTAACAAAATCCAATAAATTTTGAACTTCACAAAGTTTATCTTTATTACAATTTTTAGTAAGATATGAAGCTAATTTTATAGTATACTCATCCTCTCTTACTTGATTTACATAAGTTGTATCACCTATATCTGTAAACTGATTTTTTACAATAAAAAAAGAAGAATATATCATATAAATCAAATTTATGACAAAAACTATTGAAATAAAAAAAGATAGATATTTTAAAAATTTATTATTTATTAACATTATAAAATTAAAGCCAAACCAATATTTAAAATTATTAGTTCAGTATGTTCTAAAGTAAATCCTAAACAATCACCATTTACAAAACCAAACTTATTATTTAAAATCTTTAATATAAAATAAAAACTCAAAAGTGATAAAACCAAAATAATAAAAATATTTTTACCTATAAAAAAAGCAACAATAATATAAATCAAAGCATAGATTTTTAGTCTAAATATTCCTCCACTTTGAAAAGCCAAAGACAAAAAACTATCCTTACTAAATTTAAAATATTCAAGCAAATATAAAAGATTTAATCTTGAAAAAGTACAAACTATTAAAAATAAAACATACTCTTTTTGATATAAAACATAAGTGATAATTCCAACTTTTAAAAGTACAAAAGAAAAAGCATACAAAGCTCCGATTGCTCCAATAGTTGATTCTTTCATAATCTTATAAGCATCTTTCCCACTATAAGAAGCAAACCAAGCATCAACAACATCAATTATTGCTTCTGTATGAATAAATCCATATAAAAATAAATAGATAACTGAAGAGACAAAAGCTGCATATATTGGTGAAAAAAATTGATCAAAAAAAAGATTAAAACCAATAACTATTGAAGCCAAAATAGCTCCAACTAAAGGTAGTAACGCAAGAGTATATTTATATGTAATATTATTTATTTCCATATTCTTTACAAAAACTGGAATAATTGAAAAATATGAAAGGGCAAAGAAAAAAGCGTTTAATAATTGTTTCATTTTATTTTTCTTTCAATTCCATATTTCACTTCATAAACCTCATCACACAATTTTACTAATTCTTGTCCAATAATTCCTGAATAATCAACAAATCTTCTTGACTCTTTATCAAAAGGAATTACTCCGCAAGAAACATCATTTAAAATAAAAATAATATTTGCTTCTATTTTACAAATCTTTAAAAGTTGTAGCTTCAAACTTTCTTCATTGTTCTGAAGATTATTAAAAAGCCACATTGAAATACAATCTATTAAATAAGTATTATTTTCTTTTATAACTTTTGTTAAATCTTTGGGTTCTTCGATGGTTATAAAATCATTTTTTCGTTCAATTATATGTTTATTTATTCGCTCACTCATAGAACTATCTCCAAACGAATTATCATAAGTTGCTATATAATATGGTTTTTTGGTTGTAGATAATTCAAAAGCTTTTTTTATTCCAGCTTTTGTTTTTCCTGATTTTTGTCCACCAAAATAAAATATTTTCAAATTCTTCCTTCTAAATTTTCTAAATAATTAAAAATATTTTTCTATCTCTTTTACCCAAAGAGTATAAGCTTTTCCATTTAGATGTAAATCATCAGTTGTAAATTCTGACTTTAATACTTTATTTGGTGCAAAAATTGGATTTAAATCTATAAAATCAATATTATTGTTTTGAGCAAAATCTTTTAATTTTTCATTTAACTTTTCTATTTTAGGATTAAAACTTTGTTTTCTTGTTTCGCCAATATAAAGAGTTGATTGAATATGAACTTTTATATTTTTTTCTTCAAAAAATTTGATTATCTTTTTATAATTTTCAAAAACTTCATTTTCACTTTTTCCTCTCATTATATCATTTACTCCAATCATAATAAAAACTTGTTTTATACTAGGACTAACTGTTGATAATCTATCTAAAACTCCACTTGTTGTATCTCCACTTATTCCTCTGTTTTGAACACTATTATTATTTAAAAGTTCATCCCATCTTCCCTCATCAGTTATTGAATCACCTAACATCATAGTTGTATATTTACTATTATTCATCAAAACTTCAAATTGACTTTTTTTATGTTTATAATATGGATCATTTTGTATTTTCCACTCTTCAACTTTTTGTATCTCTTTTGCTTCTAGATTATAATTATTTAAAAATAGTAAACCACATAAAGCTATTAATATTTTATTTTTCATTTTACTCTCCTAAAAACTCTTCTATTTTTTTTGTAACTATTTGTTTTGATAAACCATTTATTGAAGCATAACATAATGCGCCACCACAGCCAACACCCTCTTTAGCTTCTCCTTCATCATATAGTTTTAAAGCTGGATGTGAAGATAAACTAAAATCAAAATCACTTGAATAAGCATTTATAGGAAAATCAAGTTGTTCTAAAAGTGCTTTGATATTTGAATTTTTATCTTCTTTTATCCATTTTGTAGTAAAAAGTGCTAGATTTGAAGAATCAAGAACTCCATCCATACTTTTTAAAATAGAATTCACAACAAGTAAAACACAAGCCATCTGTGTTCCACCAGCTAATACAATCTTTAGATTTTTATTTTGACTACCTAAAATAAATCCTGCACAAAAAATTATCATATTATCACTAACTTTTGATAATTTATCAAATAAATCATCATTTGAATTGATATTTGCTAAAGCATTTTTAATTGTTTTTTCTTTTATATCATTTGGATTATTTTTAAATGAACTTGAAAAATATCCATCACAATCATATTCCAAAGCTTTTGCCGTTGCATTTGCTGTTGTAGTTCCTGCTGGAATTGTTTCAGCTAAAATAATATAATCATCTTTTGTTTCATAGCTTTGCGCAAACTCTATTCCTTTTTGGAAAATCTCCATAGCAGGTATATTTGCATTTTTATCTATACTATTACTTGGGTTTATATCAAAATTATGTATTTTAAAATACTCTATTTGTGGAACTACTTCCAATCCCAAATTTAAAATTTCTATATTTGAAAAAGGCTTAAGTTCATGAATTGCTCTAGTTATTATTGCAGGAGTTGGAACTCCTTTTGGAGTTTTTGCGATATCAGTAAGAGATTTTACTTGTTTTATACATAAAAACTCTGCATCCAGAGTTGGAATAAGAAATAATTTTTGAGGAATTCCAGCTTGTGAAATATTTGGAATCTCACAAGTTTTTGTTACACTACAACCAAGCAAAAAAGTGGCTTTCTTACCTCTTAGAAACTCTATAAAATCAGCTTTTCCTAAAATTGTTTTAAAGTTCATTTGAAGCCTTTTATAAAAATAATTTTTGCGAAGTATAACAGATATTATATAAATTGATACGTTCTTTAAATTTTTCTTATATTTATTTTGTAACAAAATTATATTATAATTGTCGTATGACTTTAGAAGGAGCATATATGTCAAAACAGACTTTAAAATTATTCGTGCCAATTATTGTTGCAATTGCACTATGGTTCGTTCCTGCACCAGAAGGATTGACGCAAAATGCATGGCACTTTTTAGCAATATTCTTTGCTGTTGTAGTAGGACTTATTCTTGAGCCAGTTCCAGCTGCTCTTGTTGGTTTTGCAGGTGTTTCATTTGTAGCAGTTTTAGGATTAGTTGGAAACTCAAAAGAGAGTATCACTTGGGCATTATCAGGTTTCTCAAATAGTGTTATTTGGTTAATCTTTGCTGCATTTATGTTTGCACTTGGTTACAAAAAAACAGGTTTAGGAAAAAGAGTTTCTCTTATAATGGTTAAATATATGGGAAAAAGTTCATTAGGTCTTGGATATGCAGTTGCATTTTCAGATTTAATTTTAGCACCATTTATGCCATCAAACACTGCAAGAAGTGGTGGTTCAGTATATCCTGTTGCTATTAATATTCCACATATCTTTGATTCTTGGCCAGATAAAGAGCCAAGAAAACTTGGAGCTTATATTACTTGGGTTGCTATTGCAACTACTTGTGTAACAAGTTCTATGTTCTTAACTGCACTTGCACCAAATTTACTTGCTGTTGATTTAATTGCAAAAAATACTGGTCATGCAATTACTTGGGGAGAGTGGGCAAGTGTTATGTTACCACTTATGATTCCTTTATTTTTATTGACTCCTTGGTTAACTTATGTAATTTATCCACCAACACAAAAAACATCTCCTGAAGCTCCAGCTTGGGCAGCAGAAGAGTTAAAAAAACTTGGTGCTATTACATTTAAAGAGTATTTAATGGCAGGACTTGCAACTGTTGCTTTAGTTTTATGGATTTTTGGAAAAGAGTTTGGAATTGATGCAACAACTACTGCTATTTGTATCGTATCGGTAATGGTTTTAACAGGTGTTATTACTTGGGATGATTTACTTTCAGATAAAGCAGCATTTAACGTATTCATTTGGTTCTCAACTTTAGTTGCTATGGCAGATGGATTGAAAAAAGTTGGTATTTTAGATTATATTGGAAAAAATGCACAAACTGCATTATCTGATTTACATACAACATCACTGTTAATCGCATTGATTGTATTGTTTTTCTTATTACACTACTTTTTTGCAAGTGTAACTGCACACGTAACTGCACTTGTACCTGTATTTATGGTTATTGCAGCAAGTTTATTACCTGCTGAACAAATTTTACCATTTACAATTATTCTAGCAGGAAGTTTAGGGGTAATGGGAATTATAACTCCATATGGAACAGGACCATCACCAATTTGGTATGGAGCTGGATATATTTCTCAAGCAAAATGGTGGGGATTAGGTGCTATTTTTGGAACACTTTATCTTGCAGTTATTATTTTAGGTGCATTCTTATTCATCTAAAACTTTAAAAGGAAGTTAAACTTCCTTTTAAAAAATCGTTTGATAAATTAATGCTACCGCCATCAAAAATAAAAATCCTTTTATAACTCTATTATAATTTTCTTGCGGAATTTTGTTCTTTATTTTAAGTCCAATAACCATTGCAACTACAACAAGTATTAAACTACTAAAAGAAATTGTTAACAACTCTTGCGTAAACGAACCATGAATTGCAAAAAGTATAATTTGAATAAGTTTTCCAAACAAAAAACATATATTTGAAGACTGAATTATCTCTTTTCTTGAATGTTTTGATTCTAAAGAATATATTATTAAAACCAAAGCCATGACGTTTGTCAGACCACCTATAATTCCTGCACTCAATCCAAATATAACAAGTGAAGTTTTAGGTTTATTTTTTACCCAAAGCATTTCAAATTTGAATTTTTGAATTAGTAAATAAAAAATAATTGAGATTGCCAATAATAATTTAAAAATTTCAGAACTACTATAGATTAATATTTGTGTACCAATAGCACTTCCTATCATCGCAAAAATCGCTAAAGGATAAAATCTTTTTATAGCACTTAAAAAGTTTCCTTCACTAAAAATTGCTATTAAATTAATCAAAAGAGTGGGAATAGCAACATACAAAATAGCTGTTTTCATATCTGTAATCATTGCTAAAAGAGGAGTTGAAATTAAAGGAAAACCAAAGCCAATACTTCCTTGAACTAAAGAAGAAAAAAATAAAATTATTGAAAAGATGATTAAAAAATCAATATTTAAGTCCATAATAAATCCTAAAAAAGAAGGATTTATTATATATGAATATCATTTAATTTTGGAAATTTTTGTTTACTATTTCTAAAAAATCCTTTGGATTCTTGTAACCAATAATTCTTGAAGCTTGAATTTCATTTTTATCTTTATCCCAAAATATTAAAGCAGGTGGTCCAACAACACCAAACTTTTTTTGTAAAGCTTTGTCTTCATCATTGTTTTCAGTTACATCAGCTTTTAATAAAGTAAATTCTTGAAGTTTATTTATAACTTGTTCGTCTTGAAATGTAATTTCTTCTAACTCTTTACAAGAAACACACCATGATGCCCAAAAATCTAATATAACTGGTTTATTCGAGTTTTTAATTGCAAGTTCAAGTTCTTGAATATTTTTTATTTTTTTAAAAATTAACTTTTCATCAGAAACTCGTGTCATTTTTGATGAAGTGAATTTTTCCAAAGGATTTAATGGATTAGTTGCACCACTAATTGCTCCTACAAATAAAACTATTCCTAAAATAAAAATTACAACTGTAATCAATTGAGCTAAAAGATGTTGATAAATTTTTAGATAAATAGCACTTCCAAGAAATAATAATGCCCATAAATAGATAATTATACTTGCATTTAAAACTCTATCTAAAAGCCAAATTGCAACACCTAACATTACTATTCCAAAAATTTTTGTAATACTTTCCATCCAGCCACCAGGTTTTGGTATAAATTTTCCTGCACCTAAACCAATTAAAAGTAATGGTACTCCCATTCCTAAACTCATAACAAATAAAGCTAATCCACCAAGAATTGCATCACCTGTTTGTCCAATATAAACTAAAGCACCTGCAAGTGGAGGTGCAACACAAGGACCAACAATAAGAGCTGATAAGAATCCCATAATTGCAATTCCTACTACTCCTTGTTTTTCTTTTCCATCAGTTGTTTTATTTACTCTATTTTGAATAGCTTGGGGAAGTTTAATTTCAAAATAACCAAACATAGAAAATGCAAGGGCAACAAATATTAAAGCAAAAATAACTAAAACATAAGGATTTTGAAGTGCTACTTGTAAATTTGCTCCAAAAATTCCTGCTATTACTCCAGCTATCGTATATGCAATACTCATTGATAAAACATAAACCAAAGATAAAAAGAAACCTCGACTAGCTGTCATAGTTTGATTTTTTGAAGCACCAACAATAATTGATGATAAAATAGGGATCATCGGAAAAACACAAGGAGTTAAAGATAAAAGTAATCCAAATCCAAAAAATGTAACTAAAACTAAAAGTATATTTTTTTCTTTTAAACTATTTGCAATAGTATCTGTTTCATTCAAATTTTCTAAATTTGTATTTTTATTTTCAATATTTTCATCAAACATTAAAATTTGTTTTTGACTCATTGGAGCATAACAAAGCCCAGCTTTTGAACATCCTTGAAATTTTAACTCAATTTCAAACTCTTTTGAATCAACTTTTGATTTCAAAAAATCATAAGGAATAGTTAAATTTAAATTATCAAACTGTACAATAAATTCTTGATAATTTACAGGTTTTGGGATGTTTAACTCTTTTGTAATTTCTATTTTTTGTGGTTTTAATATATTTATTTGTAATTTATCGTGATATAAATATATATCTTTTCCTAATTCTAATTTGATATTTAAACTATCTTCATTTTTTATAAATTTTACTTTAAATGCCTCTTCTGGCTCTAAAACTTTATTTCCAAGTTCTAAAGAAAAAGAGTATATAAAAAGTATCAAAAGCAATAAAATTTTTTTCATTATGCGCCTATATTATCTTTTTTTATTTTTCTTTTCTGAGTATTTGAAGATTTTGGTTTTATATTTTTTTCTATGTAATCCATTATTTTTTGAGCTATATTTATATTTGTCGATTTTTCTATTCCTTCAAGTCCTGGACTTGAGTTTACTTCCATAACTAAAGGTCCTCTTTTTGAAGGTATCATATCAACACCACAAACTCCAAGTCCCATTGCACGAGCAGCAGCTATTGCAGTTGCTTTTTCTTTTCTACTAAGTTTATAAGCTACTGCACTTCCACCTTGATGCAAGTTTGACCTAAAGTCTCCTTCTGCCCCTTGTCTCTTCATCGCACCAACAACTTCGTTATCTACAATAAAAGCTCTTATATCTGTACCATTTGCTTCTTCAATATACTCTTGAACGAGTAAATTTACATCCATTCCATAAAAAGCATCAAGAACTGATTTAGCAGCTTTTTTACTATCCACTAAAACAACTCCAACACCTTGAGTTCCTTCTAAAATTTTTAAAACTAAAGGTGCTCCTCCACTTAAAGCAATAACATCTTTTGCATTTGATTTATTTGAAGCAAAAACTGTTCTTGGTAAATCCACATCATTTTTTGATAAAACTTGTAAACTTCTAAGTTTATCCCTACTTCTTGTAAGTGCTAAATTTCCTGTTGTACTAAATACATCTTGCATTTCAAAGTGTCTTACCATTGCTGCACCATAAAAAGTTTTACTTGCACCAATTCTAGGAATTATAGCATCAGGAATTGGTAACAATTTTCCTTCATAGTTCACAAGTAATTCACCTTTCATAATCTCAATCGTACATTTTAAATAATCTATTACTTTTACTTCCCAACCTTTTGCCGTTGCTTCTTGCACTAGTCTTTTTGTTGAATACAAATTTTCATTTCTTGATAAGATATAGATTCGCATATTATTACCTTTTAATTAACCTTTGATAAATACTCTTTTGAAACATCTACTAAAAAACGATTTGTTAAAAATTTTCTTCCAATTAACATTGGATATTTCATATCTGAACGATCCGTCAAAGATATAACTGTTTTATAATTTTTCCCAAAAAAAGATACTACAACTTGAATTGATGCTCTTAATTGGATTATTCCATTTGAACTTTTAACTTTTTTTAATTTATAAAGAGGCATTTTTATTTTTTTACCATGGTAAGCTGGATGAACTTCATCTAATAAAGAAAAGTGGACAAACTTTTCATCATCAATAAATATATCATCGCAATGTAACGAATTTGAATCTGCGCCAGTATCTATTTTAGCATCTAAGCCATAAAGCTCTAAGTCTAAAATATCAATAACTTCTCTTCTTCCAATAACTTTCATTTGTGACATAACTTACCTCTTTAATAAAGGTTATTATATCACAAAAGATTTTTTTAGGCTATTTCTTGCTATCGCTAGCTTTTTGTAAAATAGCAATAACTTCTTCTAAATTTTCATAAGGAATATGAGCTTTCCATTGAACATCTATTCCATTTAATGAAACACCTATGCTTACAATATCATCTGTATCTTTTCCATAAGGTTCTGTTACATTAGAGATTGTTATTTTTCCTTTTTTTGTACCTGCTAATGCTAATGTTCCAATTTCTGTAATAACTGACATATTTCTCTCCTTTAATAAATATTTCTAAATTGTACAAAAATAAACTTTTGTTTAATTAAAACTATTCAATGTTTAAAGAAGGTTCTCCCAAGTAAAAACCTTGGAATTCGTCAACACCCATTTCTAAAAGTAAATCTAGAATTTCTTTTGTATGTACATATTCTGCAATGGTTTTGATATTTAATGCTTTTGAAAAGGCAATAATTGATTTTACAATTTCATAAGAGTTTTTATCTATATCTATATATTTTATTAAAGAACTATCTATTTTTAAATAATCTGGTCTTATTCTCATAATTCTTATAAAGTTTGAATAACCTGTTCCAAAATCATCTATTGCAATTTTTACACCATGCTTTTTATACTTTGAAATAAACTCTTCCAAATGTTCATAATCAGAGATATAATCACTTTCTAATATTTCAAATATTATTCTTTGTTTATCTTTTTTCTCTAATCTATCCATTTTATTATCTAAAAACTCTATAAACTCATTATTTAGAATATCTTTAAAACTTATATTTAATGATATTTGTTTTTTTGTTTTTAGCAAATTATCAAATGTTTTTGAGATAATTATATTAGACAACTGTAAATACTGTTTTGTTTTAAAAGATACAGATAAAAATAGATTTGGTGTAAAATATATCACTTTATCATTTTCATCAATATCTCTTATTCTCATCAAAGTTTCATATTTTACAATTTCTTTATTTCTATCAAAAATTGGTTGATAAAAAGGTATTACATTATTTTCTAAAATAGCTTTTTGTATTTTTTCTCGCCAATAAATAGATTTTTTAACAACTTCTTTTGTATCAATCTCATTGTTATAAACAAGAAATCTTTGATTTGTTTTTTTTGCTTTTTTTAGTGCAATTGCAGCTGTTCTAACTGGCTCTTCTTGTACAATAGAAATTCCTAATGTCATACTAATTAAAACATCAATTCCTAATTTATCAATATGAACTAATTTATTTTTAAATGTTAAAATCAAATCTTCAATAAATAGTTCAAATTGAAAAAATGGCATATTATCTTTATCTAATAAACAAAAAATATCACCACTTAATCTATAAGCGCTTACATTATAATTTTTTTCAAACTCTTTTAAAATTTTTGCAACTTCAACCAAAACTAGTTCAGCTGATACAAATCCATAAAGTTCATTAATATCACCAAAAGAATCTAAATCAAGTAAAGCAATTGATACAAATTCTGCATTTTTTATATCATTATCTAAAGCAACTCTATTTTTTAAACCAGTTAGCTTATCAACTGATAATTTTTCTTCTATTTCTTTTACTTTTTGAACAACTTCTTCTTCACATCTTTTCTTAGCTTTTACTAGTAAATATATAATTAAAATAGAAATCCCAAGTAGGATTAGTAAAAAAATTAGAATTTTATAATTTTCCAATTTTTTGACCAAATTTCACATTTTGATTTAGTAAATTATCAATTTGAACACTATCTTTTTCCCAAATCATAACAACAGTTGAACCCATTTTAAAATATCCTAAACATTCACCTTTTGTTATTTCGATATTGTCATAATTGTAAACTTTTATCTCTTTTGCATTTTTGTTAGTCTCAACTCTATTTTCAAATTCAAATACCATTTGACCAACATTTAAAGCTCCAACAAATACCATATAAAAAAGTTTTCCATTGTTTTCACACTCTAAAATAACTCTTTCATTTTGTACAAAAAGTTCAAACTCTTTATTTAGATATTTTAAATTTACAGGATAAAGCTTTCCTGGAACATGGATAAGCTTTTTTAGTTTAAAGTTACAAGGAGCATGATATCTATGATAATCTTTTGGTGCTAAATAAAAGTTCATAAAAGAACCATTTTTAACTTTTTCAAAGTTTTCACTACAATAATAAGTCAATAACTCTTCAACACTATATTCCATACCTTTTATTTGTAAAGCAGTGTCATCTTTTAGAGTTCCACATTCAGTTATAAAACTATCAGTTGGAGAAATAATTGAATCTTTATCTTTATCTATCTCTCTTTTTATGATTAACTCTCTTGTGAATAAATCATTTAAAGATTTATAATATCTAGGATGTTTAAATTCAGCCATATTTAGCTTCATTAGTTTTACATAACTTAAATTTATAATTTTTTGGATAGGTGTAGGAAACTCTTTTTTAGCAAATTTTCCAAAATATTGAGATATTTGATTTGTGATGTGCATCATCTGCCTTTAAAAAATTTATTGGTAGACATTTTATCTTTTTTTACTTCTTAAATTGCTTTAATAAAGTTTTTGATACTCTTTGTTTTTTATTTAAGGATATTTATGTATAAAATTGTTGTGCAAGATAGATGCAGCTGTTTTCAAAAAAGTGATTTAAAAAATAATTTAGAATTTGATTCAAAAGATGATGCTTTACTAAAAGCTATTGAAATGAAAAATATTATGAATAATAAATTTTGTAAAAAACATATCTTTGAAATTCAAGAGATGTTTAATAATTTTATAATCAAATTTTATAAAGAAGAACAAAAAACTTACTGCTGTGGAAATGGTTGTTGTATGTAACAACCATTTTCTAATTTTTAGGTAAAAGAATGTACATTTTGCCTTTTTCTTTCATTCTTCCAGCATATTCAAAAGCATCTTTTCCAAATCCCCAGAAAAAATCAGCTCTAATTTCACCTTTAATCGCTCCGCCAACATCAGCTGCAACCATCATTTGATTTATTGGCTGTTTTGATACTGGATTTTGTGTATTTAAAAATACAGGTGTTCCTAAAGGTATATAACTCTTATCTACAGCTAAATTTCTTTTTGGAGTTAAAACAGTATTTAAAGCTCCTGTTGCTCCTTGATTAGAGATTTTAAAAAAGATATAACTTTCATTTAAATTAAAAATATAATCCATTTTTGAAGGGTTGTTGGCAAAAAACTTTTTCATTGATTGAACAGACATTTCATCTTTTGTCATAAGTCCTTGACTTATCAAATAACCACCAATACTTGTATATGCTCTTCCATTTTGCTCAGCATAAGCAACATTTATTAATTTTCCATTATCAAGCTGGATTTTTCCAGAACCTTGAATATGAAGGAAAAACAGATCAAATTTATCATCTACATAAGCTATAACTTCAAGATTTGGGTTATTTGGATTTGATTCTATCTCTTTTCTTGTATCATAAGGAACTATTTTTTTACCAACTAATTTTCCACGAGATTTGTAGCCTTCTAAATTTGCATTATCTGATGTAATTAAATTCTTTGGTATTTTATAAACTGGATATTTATATCTAGCGCTTTTTTTCAAACTACCATATAATAAAGGTTCATAATATCCTGTAATTGTTCCTTCATCATGTGAATTACTATCATAAAGTTTATATGGTTGAAAATTTACTATAAAAAATTTTCTTCCATCAGTCTCATATTGAGCTTTTTGGCATACACTTTTAAATTGTTCATATTTTTTTGATTTTTGACAATCTTTTTTGAAAACTTCTAAAGCATAATTTAAATCATCTTCAAAAAAACCTTTTATCTCAGTAAAAGAAACTGGTTCCATTCTATTTTTAACTTCTTTTTTTTCTTCAAAAACCTCTTTTTTAGTAGAACATCCTGTAACCAAAAAAGTTAAAAATAGAATAAGTATTAAGCTTTTCATAAAATATAACTAAGAAAAACAAAAATAAGTAAAATAAATATAGTTTGCATGAAGTAGAGCTTTTACTCTACTTCAGCATCGATAACATCATCGTCATCTTTTTTTGCTTTTTGATTTGGTTGAGCACCTGCTTGCTCCCCTTGCTCTTTTTTATACATAGCTTCTGCTAATTTATGAGATTTATCAGTTAAAGTTTTTAATTTTTCTTCAATTTGCTCTTTTGTTGCATTTTCATCTTTTAAAGTCTCTTCTAAATCAGCTGCTGCATCAATAATAGCTTTTTTCTCATCTTCGCTAATTGCATTTTCATTTTCTTCTAAAGTTTTTCTTGTGCTATGTAATAATGCATCTGCTTGATTTCTTACTTCAATAACTGCTTTTTTCTTAGCATCAGCTTCTTTGTTTGCTTCTGCTTCTGCAACCATTTTTTCAATTTCTGCATCACTTAATCCAGATGAACCTGAAATTGTAATTTTGTTTTCTTTTCCAGTTCCTTTATCTTTTGCACTTACATTTAAAACACCATTTGCATCAATATCAAATGTTACTTCAATTTGAGGAACACCTCTTGGAGCCGCTGGAATATCAGAAAGTTCAAACATACCTAAAGATTTATTATCTTTTGCAAACTCTCTTTCACCTTGGCACACATGAATAGAAACAGCAGGTTGATTATCATCAGCTGTTGAGAAAACTTGTGATTTTTTAACAGGAATTGTTGTTCCTTTATCAATAAGTTTTGTCATAACTCCACCTAAAGTTTCAATTCCTAAACTTAATGGTGTAACATCTAGTAAAAGAACATCTTTAACATCACCTCTTAAAACTCCAGCTTGAACTGCAGCACCAGCAGCAACTACTTCATCAGGATTTACACCTTTATTTAAATCTTTTCCAAAGAATTCTTTTACCACTTGGTTTGCTTTTGGAAGTCTTGTACTTCCTCCAACCATGATAATTTCATCGATGTCACCTTTACTTAATCCTGCTTCTTTAAGAGCAATTTTAATATGGTCTAAAGTTTCATCAATTAGTTTTTCAGTCATAGATTCAAATTTTGCTCTAGTTAAAGATTTAACTAAGTGAATTGGTCCTGCATTTCCCATAGAGATAAATGGTAAGTTAATCTCTGTTGATTCAGCAGATGAAAGTTCTTTTTTAGCATTTTCAGCCGCATCTTTTAATCTTTGTAATGCCATTTTGTCATTTTTAATATCAAAACCATTTTCATCTTTGAACTCTTTTGCTAACCAATCAATAATCGCGTTATCAAAATCATCTCCACCTAAGAATGCATTTCCATCAGTTGAAAGTACTTCAAATGTTCCATCTCCAATTTCTAAAACAGTAACGTCAAAAGTTCCTCCACCTAAATCGTAAACTAAAACTTTTTCTTCACCTTTTTTATCTAAACCATAAGCAAGTGACGCTGCAGTTGGTTCATTGATAATTCTTAATACATTAAGACCTGCAATCGTTCCAGCTTCTTGAGTAGCTTTTCTTTGAGCATCATTAAAATATGCAGGTACAGTAATAACTGCATCTGTAACTTTATCACCTAAATACTCTTCTGCATCAGCTTTTAATTTTCCTAAAATTTTTGCAGAAATTTCTTGAGGAGTATAAACTTTTCCAGCAATTTCAACTGCTGCTGCACCATTTCTATCAACAATTTTATAACCTACTTTTGATTGAGCTTCTTTTGCATTTGGCTCATTCATCATAAGTCCCATAATTCTTTTAATAGAATAAATAGTTTTTTCTGGGTTTGTTATTGCTTGTCTTTTAGCTGGATCACCAACTAAAACTTCACCTTTATCTGTATATGCAACAATAGATGGAGTTGTATTTTTTCCCTCTTTATTTGGGATAATTTTTGCTTCACCATTTTCATAAACAGCAACACAAGAGTTTGTTGTTCCTAAATCTATTCCAATTACTTTACTCATTTTTTAGTCCTTTATTTTATTTTATAAAATTAAGGAACCTTTCATCTTTATATGTTCTTTAGCGGTTGAATAAATCCAACCTAAGAACCAATCTAAAGCACAAGAGAACTTGTGTTGATTCCTCAAGTTTTGTTTCTTATTTTAATTTTCTATTTAAATCATTAGTTTAGTGACATTACGGTCATTTTTTAGTTTGCTATACTTACCATTGAAGGTCTTAATAACCTATCTTTTAATACATAACCTTTTTGTAACTCTTGAACAATTTGTCCAGAATTATGTTCTGCACTATCAACTTGCATTACAGCATTATGAACATTTGGATCAAACTCACCATCAGTTTCAACCTTTGTAATATTATGTTTTTCAAAAGTTGTTATGAAGTTTTTAAGTGTAAGCTCAATTCCTTCTTTTAGTTTTTCTAAAAGCTCATTTGCATCAACATCAGCTTTAGCTGAATTTAATGCCATCTCTAAAGTATCAAGAGGTGTTAATAAATCTTTTGCAAACTTTTCACTTGCATAATCTATTGCTTGATATTTCTCTTTTTCTAATCTTTTTTTCATATTTTCAAAATCAGCATAAGCTCTTAAAAACTTCTCTTCACTCTCTTTTAATTCACTTTCAAGTCTAGCAACTTTTTCTTCTAAACTTTCAGTTTTTTGCTCAGCTTCTTCTGTTTTTGTTTCTTCTTTTGTTTCAACAGTTTCTTGCTCTAAAATTTCATCTTTTTTTTCTTCACTCACATTTAACTCCTAAAAATTTGTAATTTTTTCATAAAAATATTCATAATCTTTTGGTAATTCACCAATAACCAACATTTTTACTTCTTCGTTATCTATTTTGCAATAGTTACATATTCCAATATAATCTGCTGGTAATAGTTTATCAAAATATAAACCTTCTTTTAAATCATCTAAAATTTGACCTTTTAGAAATCTATTTATTGTATATTCATCAAAACTATAATTTAATGCTATTGATAAAAACTCTTTATAGTTAAAGATTTGAAAATCTGAAGCTTGTAAACTTTGATTTATTGAGTTATAAACTTCAAAAGCACCTACATCTTTTGATATTTTTAAAATATCTTTTATATGTAAATCTATCAAATCAACTAAAAATCTATAAAGAGCTTCACTATATCTAACACTAATTGCAAATGAAGAAAACTCCAATATCATATATCTATTTTCAACATTTATAATATTTTTTAGTATATCAGTTTTCTCTTTTTTTATAAAAATACTCAGTCCAATTTTAGAGGCATAATATTCTAATGCTCGTAAATTTACACCATCAATTTTAAAGTTAAGCTTTGATTTCCAATACTGTTTTAAAGCTTCATTTGTAGGTGTTCGTCCACTACTTATATGTTCTTGTGCAAGATATCCCTCATCTCCAAGTTTTTTAAAGTAACCTCTAATTGTTGCAGGAGAATAAGTAATATCATACATAGATTTAAGCTGTGTTGAACCTATTGGCTCTAAATGCTCTATGTAAGCTTTAATAATAGACTGTAATAAAAACTCTTTTTTATCTATCATAAAACGACCATTTTGTAAATTTAGCACTCTATATCTTAAACTGCTAAAGAATTATAACTTATTGAGTCTATATTTGTCAAGTGTTTTTTATAAATAGTTAAAAAAAGCTATTTATCTATTCATCCAACTTATAAACTCTATTTAGTAGTTTTTCCCATTTATTCTCTTTTCCCCAATCAACATTTGCTTTTTGAAGAAATTTTTCTCTTGTTAAGGTATAAGAGTCAATTTCATTAAAAGCAACTTTTGGAGTTAAATCTGTTCTTTTCGAAAATGGTAAAATTTTAAAACTAAGATTGTCTAACACAAGTGGTGATTTATTTTTGTCTTCTACATAAAGTAATACTAAGTGAAAACTAGCACTTCCTTGCACTTTTACAATAGCTGGATATAAATTTTCTTTTTTTACCCCTAATTCTAAAAGTGTAAAATACTTTGCTATTACATAATCTTCACAATCTCCATGACCTTTTATAAAAAATTCTTTAGGTGTCATCCAATAATCATCAATTCCCATTGAAGCATTATCAAATTCAGCAAGACTTCCATTTATAAAAAGATTTATTTGAGTCAATTTATTATTTATATCAAGATTTCTAGCTTTATTTTTTACTTCTTCATATTTTGCTAATCGTTTTAATATAAAAGATTTTTGAGTTGATTTTTCTATTAAATTTTTATCTTTTTGGTTTAATTTAAACTCATAAGCAAAACTATTTGAAAATAAGAATAAAACTAATAGGATTAGAGATTTCATAAACTAATATTTTATCTTTGCAAGATATAAACCATTTGGTTTTATAGGATTTTTAAAAATACTTTTTTCACAATTTAGTTGTTTTCTTAAATCTTCAATCGTTAATTTTTTATCATTTATTGCAAGTAAAAATCCAACCATAAGCCTAATTTGACTTCGTAAATATGAATTTGCAGTAAACTTAAAAACATAAATATCTTTATATTTATAAAATTTTGTATCAAAAATTTCTCTATTTGTATTCTCTTTATCACTTCCTGTTTTATGAAAATATTTAAAATCATGAACTCCAATAAACTCTTTTATGGCTTCTTTTAAAAGCTTTTCATCTACACTTTTTACATAAGTTATAAATTTATCATTAAAAGGAGTTGTCTCTTTTGTAGTAATTAAATATCTATAAACTCTTTTTTTTGCACTAAATCTTGAATGAAAACTTTCATCTACTTTTGATATTTTTTTTATTTTTATAGAAGTTGGAAGATTTTTATTTAAAATCTCTTTTAATTTAAAAAAATCTTCCCAATATGAAGGTATTTGACAATTAAAAACTTGTCCAGATGAGTGAACTTCTTTATCTGTTCTTCCACTTAAAACTATTTGAGTTTTAATATTTATATTTTCAAAAGCTTTTAAAAGTTCATTTTCAACTGTTTTGCCATTTGGTTGTTTTTGGCTTCCTTGAAATAAACTTCCATCATAAGCAACAACAAACTTTAAGTTCATAGAGTTTTAATACTCTTTTTTTATAGTTTTAGAATATAAAAAATATGTCCCGCTAAGCCAAAGAATAGGAACAATATAAAGCGTGTGTAAAAAGATTTTATCTCCTATTGATTTGATTAGAACATAATATAGTACTATCGAAATTAATGAATACATAATTGCTCTATTTTTTTCATACCTTGGATTAAAATATCCAAAAGTAATTACTAAAAATAAAGACATCAAAGGGAAAAAAGAAGTTAAAATAAAAAATGTCAAATCATCTAAATCAACTTTATTTTTTATATTATCTTTCCAATAATCATAAGTTGTTGTAAAAACAGTTGTTTTTGCTGCTGAAATAGAATCATTTATGTACATTGCTTCATAATTTATTTGATTAAACTCTTCTTTTTCAATCAAAAAAGCTTTTCCTTCTGCTAATCTAATGCTTAAAACACCTTTGTCATTGTCTAAAACAGCATTTTTACTAATTACAAATTGATCATTATCCTTTTGAACTTTCAAAAGTTTTACATCTTCATAAAGATTATTCTTTTTATCATTTATAAAAATTAGCCAGTCACCGAATTTTTGACCAAATTCACCAGATTTTATATTAAAATTTGCCTCATTTTTTTTAATATTTACAAATTGCTTTCTTTCGAAATCAGTTTTTGGAATAAGTCCAACAGATACAACTAAAAGTAAAAGTGTTAAAAGAAGAGTTAGTGGTAAAAAAATCTTCAAAATTTTAAATGGATTTAATCCAAATGAAGTAATAACAGTAAGTTCATACTCGCTTGAAAGCTTTGATAAAGTTATAACCATAGATATAAAAAAAGATATTGGCATAGTATAAAAAATAATATCAGGAATTGTATAACTAAAAATTCTGAATAATTCAAAAAAGTTTACAGTTATAATTGCTGTTAAAGCTGAAATTTTAACCAAAAAGATTACTGCTGTGATAAAAAACAATCCAAAAAATATAGGGAAAAATGTAATTGCTAGTTGAGAATATAAATAGCGCTGTAACTTCACTAAAATGCCTTTATAAAATGTTCTAAATTAAAAAAATACTCGATAAAAAATCCTAAAACTAATGATGGAATGAATGGAATTTGAATATCTTTTTTTATAAAATTTATGCTAATTGTATGTAAAATAGCAATAATCGCTGATAGTAATATAGCATAAGTTAGCGAATTTAATCCTAAAACAACAGCCATACTTGCAATTATAGGGATATCACCTTCACCCAAAGCCACTTGATTTTTAAGATTTTCATCTTTTAAAATTCTTGATTTTATATTTTGTATATAAAAAGTTACAATAAAATTTAATAAAAAAATAGCTCCACTTGCAATAAAAGCATTTAAAAAACTATCTTCTAAAGAAAAATCTGTAATAAAAAATGATAGAACAAATACAAGCAAAAGCAAATAATCTGGAACAGCTTTATATTTTAAATCAATAAAAGATAAAAAAACTAAAAGATACGAGAATATACAAAAAAATAAAAATTGTAGATTTAGAGTTAATTTAAAAAATAGAAATATTGTTAAAATAATACAAATTACTATTTGTAAAAATCTAAATCCCACCAAATCTTCTCTCTCTATTTTTGTACTCATCTAAAATTTGTTTAAGTTCAGCAACACTAAAATCTGGCCAATAAGTTTTTGTAAAAAACATCTCTGCATAAGCATTTTGCCATAACAAATAATTTGAAAGTCTAACTTCTCCACTAGTTCGTATTAACAAATCAACTGGACTCATACCTGCAGTATCAAGGCATGATTCTAAATTTTCTTCTGTTATTTCAAGGTTTTGTTCATTCAATTTTTTTATTGCACGAATTATTTCATCTTTTGAGCCATAATTTAAAGCTAAAACCTGTGTAAGACCACTGCAAGAAGAAGTTTTTTCTTCTATTTGGTTTATAATATTTTGTAAAGATTTTGAGAATTTACTAAGATCTCCAATTGCTTTAAATCTAATATTATTTTCTAAAAAAACCTCTAACTCATTTTTTAGATGTTTTTCTAAAAGTTTCATCAAATATTCGACTTCAAGTTTTGGTCTTGCCCAATTTTCAGTTGAAAAAGCATATAAAGTTAAGTATTCTATTCCAATTTTTGCGCAAAACTTTGTAATTTCTCTTACAACTTTTGCACCTTCTTCATGTCCAGCAGTTCTTTTTAATCCTCTTTGTTTTGCCCATCTTCCATTTCCATCCATAATGATGGCAATATGAGAAGGAAAGCCTTTGTCATCGTTCATATTATTTAAACTCATCTTGTAATTTTTCTAAAATTTCTAAAGATATATCTAATTTTGAACCTTTAAATGTAGAACTTTTATGCTTATTTTTTAAAATAAGTTCAATACTATTATTTTCACTTCCAAAACTATTTTCTTCGTTTAAAATATTTAAACAAACTCCATCAAGATTCTTTTTTTCTAACATTGAAATTGCACTATTTTGAGCTATTAATTCATCCATTTCTGCTTTAAATCCAATAGAAATTATTTCACTTTTATCTAAAGAATTTAAAATATCAATATTTTGTTTTAACTCTAAATTCCAGTTTATTCCTATTAAATCTTTTTTTAGTTTTCCTTCTTGTGCAAAAGTTGGAAGATAATCACTAACAGCAGCTACCATAAATAAAAAACTCTGTTTTTTACTCTCTTTTTTTGCAATTTCTAATGAACTTACTAAAGATTCGTACATTTCAAATGAACTTTGCACTTTTATTAAATGAATATCTTTGGGTAAATTTTCATAACCACGAGAACTTACTAAACAAACATCTGCACCTTTATAATATAAAGCTTTTGCTAAGTTTGATGCCATTTTTCCAGATGAAAAGTTTGAAATATATCTTACATCATCTATCTTTTCTATTGTCCCACCGCCACTTAAAACAACCTTTCTATTTATCCAAAACTCATCTTTTAAAAGTTCTTTACAAGTAGCATCAAAAATATCAGTTGGTTCTGCCATTGCTCCATCGCCAACATCTTTACAAATAAGTTCTTTTATTTGAGAGGAGATTACTTTATATTCAAGATGTTGTAGTTTATCAAGGCTCTGTTTTGTAATAGGATTATTTATCATATTTGTATTAGCTGCTGGCGCAATTAATTTAGTTTTTGTACAAGCTAAAGCCGTTTGAAGTAATAAATTATCAGCCAAACCTCTAGCTAATTTATTTATGGTATTAGCACTAGTTGGAGCAATCACAAAAATATCAGACCATTTTCCGATATCTATATGATTATAATCTTGGTTTTTATCCCAGTTTTCACTACTTTCATCTAAAACTCTGTTTTGTGAAATAGCTTCAAATGTAATTGGATTTATAAACTTTTTTGCACTTTCAGTCATAATAACTCGCACAATTGCACCAGCTTTTACATAAAGTCTAATCAAATCCAAAGCCTTATAAATAGCAATTGAACCAGTAACTCCAACTAATATTTTTTTGTTTTTTAAAAGCATTTTTATTTCTTTTTACTTAAAAAATGTTTATAAAAGAAACCATCAATAGTTTTTGCTTTTGCTCGCGTAAGATACAATTCACCTTTTTTAACATTTCCAGTTACAGTTGAACCAGCTCCTATTAAAACATCATCTTCAATATTTACAGGTGCAACAAATTGTGTATCACTTCCAACAAAAACATTTTTTCCTATAATCGTTTGATGTTTATTAACTCCATCATAGTTACAAGTAATTGTTCCACATCCTATGTTTGTTCCTTCATCTATTGAACAATCTCCAAGATATGATAAATGCCCTGCTTTTACACCCGTTAATTTAGCTTTTTTTGTCTCTACAAAGTTTCCAATATGAGTATTTGTTAACTCACTTCCTGGTCTTACTCGTCCCATTGGTCCAACATCACTATCTTTTACGATTGAATCTTCAACAACTGAATTTGTTTTAATATGAGAATTTATAATTTTTGAATTTCCAAGTAAGCTTACACCATTTTCTATAATACTTTCACCCTCAATTTCAACACCTTCTTCTATATAAATAGTATCAGGTAATCTCATGATTACTCCAGCTTTCATAAACTCTTTTTTGATTCTATTTTGATGAATTACTTCTGCATCAGCGAGTTCTACTTTTGAATTAACACCTTTAAAGTTCTCTTCATTTACAACTAAAGGTTTTAAAACTTTTCCGCCAGATATTGCCATTTCAACTAAATCAGTGATGTAATACTCTTTTTGAGCATTGTTATTATCTAATTTTGGTAAGTTTTCAAGTAAAAATTTTGTTTCAAACTGATAAATTCCAGCATTTGCAGTTGTGATTTTTAGTTCATCTTTGGAAGCATCTTTTTGTTCAACTATTTTTTTAACATTTCCATTTTCAATTATTACTCTTCCATAACCATCAGCACTTTCTAGCTCTAAAACTGACATCACAATAGTTGCATCTATATCAAATTTTTCTAATTCACTTGCTTGAATAAGTGGCATATCTCCATTTAAAACTAAAACTTTTTCATATTTTGGAACGATTCCCATAACAGCTCCACCAGTTCCTGGATAGTTTTTATGGTCTTGAATTACAAAATTTATATTTGAGAAATATTTTTCAATTTCTGATTTTACTTTTTCGAACTGATGATATAAAACAACTGTTATATCATCACTCAATTTTAAAGCCTCTTTTATAGAGTAGTAAAGCATAGGTTTACCAGAAATCTTATGTAATACTTTTGGAGTATCAGATTTCATTCTAGTACCTGCTCCTGCTGCTAAAATAATAATTGACTTTTTACCCATTTTTAACCTTTTACTGCTTCATTTAGCTCTTTTTTTAAATTTTGAATTACTTCTATTAGAGCATTTTTCATTTTATAATCACTTATTTCACTTGTTAATAACTTATCTAAATTTTTCTCTTTACTTTTGAAAAATTCTGCAACTTTTTTATTTTTTGGATTTTTGTTATACATCAAAACTCCAGAATTTACCAATGTCACAACTAATTTTATGTGTCCTAAAATTGTTGCGTAATTTAATATATTAAAACCACTATTATCTGGTTGGTTCATATCAGCACCTGAAGCGATCAACCATCTTGCAATTTGATAGTTTCCTTTCCATTGTGTGTGATGAAGTGCCGTTCTTCCGTAATTATCTTTTAAAGATAGATTTGCTTTTTTTGTCAAAAGTTTTTCAACTACCAATAAATCATCGGCAATTACAGCATTATGAATTACTGTTCTTCCATTATTATCTTGAATATCAACATCTACTCTATATCTTAAGAAATTTACCAATCTTTTTATAAAGTAAGCTTTATCTAACTTTTCAGTTATTTTTAATCCCTCTTCAACCATACACATTAAAGCAGTTTTATTTTCTTTATCTGTTAGATTCAGATTTATACCGTGATTTACAATGATTTCTAAAGTTTCATAATCATTATACATAACCAAATCAAATAAAATACTTTTTCCATCTAATCTTTTAGCTTCTAAATTTGGCTTATATGACAAAACTTTTTTTAGTAAAATATCATATCTCTCTTTTTCATTTATATATGGAGCTAATGTTGGATTTGATTTTTTAAATCCTCTTGTAATAGCAATCAATTCTACAACATTGTCAACTACAGTTTTTTCATCTAAATCTCTTGAATCAATGTTTGCACCTTTTGCAACCAATAAATCCATCATTTTATAGTTTGAATAACCCTTTAATGTTTCAATGTGAAATAAATTCCTATTGTATTCATCAACTATATTTAAATCAGCTCCACAATCTATTAAAAATTCGACATTTGCAAAATTTTTATTTTCTATCTCTTTTTGTAAAGTTGTTTTTCCATCAGCATCAACTGTATCAACTTTTAATCCATTTTTTATAAATAAAAGAGCAAGAGCCAAATAATCATTTTTAGGATTAATTAGTTCATATCTTTTATCTTCAAATTTCAGTTCATTTTTTTGTATATTTACGATATTTAAAAGTTCATCAATTATATTTTTATAATTCTTATCCACTATATTTATATCGATACGTTTATCAATTAGTTTTTCTATAATTGGTATATTTTTTGCACCTTTTAAAATTGCATAAAAAAGTACATTTTGTCCATTTTTATCTACAATATTTACATTAATATTTTTTGATAAAAGATTTAATGCAATATTTATATCATCTTTTAAAACTGCTTTAAAAAGAGCTGTTTGTCCATTTTCATCTAGTATATTAAAATCTTCGATATTTTCTAAAACATCATTGATAATATCTATATTTTCACTCTCAATGGCATCAAATAAAATAGTTTTTCCAGTATTATCTTTTGAATTAAAATCTGGCTCATACTTTGTTAGTAACTGGAATATTTTATATCCACCTAAAAGCACAGATTCTTGTAAAATAGTTCTTCCTTGACTATTTTTTCTATTTATATCAAAACCATTTTCAAGTAAAAATCTAACTGTCATAGGATCAGCTTTTTCTACTGCTTCACTTAAAACTGTTTTCCCATCTTTATCTTCTATATTTGCTTCGATACCATTTTTTAACAATATTTTTATAGATTCAAATCTTTTTTTTATTATTAATGAAAAAAGAATATTTCTACCTTTTTCATCTTTTTTATTTATATCTATACCTTTATCTATGTATCTTTGGATTTTTTTAAGGTCTATTTTGTCAGAAAAAAGCTCATTGTAAAAATCTTCTTCATCAACTTTGAAAAATTTAAACACTATAAAATATCCTTATAATTAATTATAAATCCTAATAAATTTTAGATTTTAGCTAATTTTTTATTAAATTGTTTTTGTCTTCTTGATTTATTACTTCTTTTTTCGTCATTGTCTTTATTTGTTTTGGGAAATCTTTTTTTATGAAAATCTTTTTCAAAACCACTCTCTTCAACTAAATTTCCTTTTAAAGATTTTTCAATAAAACTGTTAAAAGAGTTTCTTAAAATATATGCTTTATCATGGTCAGGGAAAAGCTCTGGAAGTTTATATGAAAGCCAAAGATATAAAGAGATTTTTTTTACCTCATCTTCAACTAAAAGTAAATCTTTTTGAGTAATTGCCTTTTTAGGTAAAGTAATTGAAGGTTTATAGTGATTTACTCTTTTTTTTATCACACTTGCAATATATGAATCATATGCTTGTAGAATAATAGTTGATTTTGTAGTAATTGGAGCTTGTGCTAAAAGATATTTTTCTTCTAAACTCAAACCATTTTTATTATCAACTATTCTTGCTGCTTCTATCATAGAAGAGATATTTGAAGCTACAAAAGGTCCATTAAAAGACATATTGTCTGCAAAAAACTTCAAAATTTTTGTCAATGAATTTGTTTTTATATGACTTGAAAGTGCTTCTAATTGATTGTTATTTATTTTTACTTTAAAAGGTGGTTTTATTGTTTTTATTGGAGATTCAAATTCCTCTTTTATATAAGCTAAAATATCTCTTCTTGTTGCACCTAAATATCCAGCTTCAAAATGTCCAAATCGTCCTGCACGTCCTGCTATTTGAACTATTTCATTAACTGTTATTTTTCTTCTACTAACTCCATCAAATTTTGTATCAGTTGTAAACAAAATTGTTTTAATAGGAAGATTTAAGCCCATCGCAATTGCGTCTGTTGCTATTAAGATTTGACTCTTTTTCTCTCTAAATCTTTTTGCTTCATCACGTCTAACTTCTGGTGATAAATTTCCATAGATAACTGAAACAACGTATTTTTTCTGAAGTCTTTGTTTGAGTTTTAAAACATCACTTCTTGAAAAAGCTATCAAGGCTGTTCCATCTTCTAATTTTTCCAAAGAAGTCCATTTGTCAAGAATTTTTAACTCATTTTTTCTAGTATGTTTTATAACTTCTAAATCTTCATCTAAATAAGCAGCTATTTTTTTAACTGCATCAAGAGCATTTACGCTTCCTGTCATAATGATTTTTTTTGCAGGACATCCTATAATTGCATTTACCCAAGCCCAACCTCTATCATCATCTTCAAGCATTTGAACTTCATCAATAACAGCAACATCAACATCTAAATCAAAATCTAACATTTCAATAGTTGAACAAACATGAGAAGCTTCAATATCTAAAATTTGTTCTTCTCCTGTTATTAAAGAAGCATTTATTTTTGATTCTTTTAAATCTTCATATCCTTCAAGAGCCAAAAGTCGCAAAGGTGCTAAATATAATCCACTATTTGCTTCTTTCAATTTTTGCATTGCGTTGTATGTTTTTCCACTATTTGTAGGACCTACATAAAATTCTAATTTTCTATTTATGCTTCTTGCTAAAGGATAAAGTGTTTTTAAATCACACTTTAATAAGGTTTGTAGTTGTTCTTGCCAATTTTCTTTCATAGGCGTATTATATACAATAGAATATAATACTAGATTAAACAAAAAATTTAGGGGAATCTAATTTAATGAACTGTAACTATTTTGGAATTTGCGCATCTTGTACTCTTTTTGATAAAACTTATGAAGAACAATTAAACTATAAAATACAAAGAGAAAAAGAAAGATTCTCAAATTTTACAAATATAGATTTTGACATCATAAAAAGTAATGAATCAAACTTTAGAAATCGAGCTGAATTTAGAATTTGGTGGGAAAAAGGTGAAAATAATAAAGAGATTTTATCATATTCAATGAATGACTTTAAAAAGAATATTTTAAAAATAAATTCATGTGAGATGGTTAGCCATCATATAAAAGAACTTATGCCAAAACTAATAGATGAACTTCAAAATGATTTAGAACTATCTTTTAAACTATTTGCTGTTGAATTTTTAGGAAGTAGTACAAAAGATATGCTTGTAACTCTGATTTATCACAAAAAGTTAGAAGAATCTTGGATACAAAAAGCAAAAGAGATTGAAAAAAGATTAAATATTAAAATCATTGGAAGAAGTAAAAAACAAAGACTTGTTTTAACAAATGATTATATAAATGAAACTTTAAATATTTCAAATCAAAATTTCTTTTTTGCTTATGAAGAAAATGGATTTACTCAACCAAATACAAATGTAAATGTTCAAATGATTGAATGGGTTTTAGAAAATACAAAAAATTCTTCAAAAGATTTATGTGAATTATACTGTGGTGGAGGGAATTTCACAATTCCACTTTCAACAAAATTTAGAAAAGTTTTAGCAACAGAGATTTCTAAAACATCTATAAAATCAGCTTTAAGAAATTGTTCTTTAAATAAAATAGAAAGTATTAGTTTTATTAGAATGAGTGCAGAAGATTTTGTACAAGCTTTAAATAAAGTGCGAGCATTTAATAGACTAAAAGATATAAATCTTGATGATTATGAGTTTGATACTATTTTTATGGATCCACCAAGATCTGGTCTTGATGATACAACTAGAAATTTAGCAAAAGATTTTGAAAATATAATATATATTTCATGTAATCCTGAAACTTTACATAGAGATTTGGAAGAACTAACTAAAACTCATAAGATTGAAAAGTTTGCTTTATTTGACCAATTTGCATTTACAAATCACATAGAAAGTGGTGTAATCTTAAGAAAATTAAAAGATTAATCTTTTAATTTTACTCAGTAATTCCCATTCTTTCATAAAAGCCTTTTTTGAATTTAGCTTTTTTATCTATATCCTCTTCAACTTTTTCTTTTACAAGAAAATATAAATAATTTCCTTTAGCAACTTTTCCTATTATCATCAAAGATAGAAGAAAAACTACCATTACTATTGATGTATATGCAACAATTCTTTTTATTTTTTTATGACTTTTTGATTCAATTTTTAAAAATATATTATCTATTTGCTCTTTTAAATCTTTTAAAATATTCTTAGGAAGATTATCTATATCAAAAAACTCTACTCTTTCATCTTGTAAACTTTGAGCTTTTTTTAGTTCTTCTTCTTCAATAACTGCAAAAAAGTATGTTAAGTCTACTCCACTTTGCAAAGGAATTGTTTCTATCTCACTCCAATTTGAGATTTCCAATCCTACTTCTTTTTGACACTCTCTTATTATGGCTTCTAATGGTGTTTCATCTAAATCAACTTTTCCACCAACTCCATTATATAAGCCTTTTTGCCAATCAGGATTGTTTTTTCTTAATAATAAAATTTTACTTCCATCAGTTACGATGCCTACAACATAATTCATTTAATAATCATTTCTTTTTAATTTATACTTTATTTAATATTTATAATAAGGTAGTTGGATTATGCCATAAGATATATTAATTAATAAAATAACTAAAATTAATATCATTAAACTGTTTACTTTTGGTAATAAAAAATAGTTATTGAAAAATATCATCAGAATTATCTTTCATAAACTCTGGAATGATATTTTTCTTAGTTGACATAAGCTAGATTAATCTCTCATTATCACTTTTTATTTAACGATATAAACTTATTCTGATTTAAGACTTACTAATTTAAAGTATTTATAGGAATAAAGATAAAATCTGAATCAAATAAATTTTCTTTAAATGAATTATATGAATCTGAATATAAATTTATAGAATCAAAATTTAATCCTACATCTTCTATAAAATTTATATCAATATTTGATTTCTCTGCATAAATTATTATTTTCTTTATATTTTTCTGTTTTTCTAAATTTAGAGAATACTCTTTATTAAATAAAATAGAATAAACTAAAATCTGCCGAATGTCATTTCCATTAAATATATTTTTCTCAAGTTTATATTTTGCATCAATAATATGATATATTTGATTCTCATCTAATTGTTCTTTAATTAAAAAATCAGGATATTGCTTTATTTCATTTTGCTGATTTTCTAATAGATAGTTAATATTATTAAGGGATGTATTATTTGTCCTATTAGAATAATCTTCAATATATTTTTCTGATTCTTTTCCAATAAAAAGTTTATCATAATATAAAGAAAGTTTTTTTTCTACAATTTTTTCAAAAACTTTGGTTAAATCCACACTAATAAAAAAATAAGCTTTAGCTTCTAATTGTGTATAAAAAATAGATTTAATTGTTTTAAATAGATTGTAATTACTTTTTAATTCTTTGTTATTTTCATATTTCTTAAAATATTTATATAAATTTTTTTTAGTAAGTTCATCTTTAGAAAAATTTTTATGGGTAGAAATCTTCAATAAAAGATTATTGATTTTATCTATAAGTTTATTTAAAAGATCATATTCAATTTTATTTAAATCTTTAAATATTTCTAATCTATTTCTTTTTAAAAAATATATTGTTGAATAAACAAATTTAATTAAATCTTTTTGGAAGGGAAAACTAATAAATTGATAATTTTTCAATGGATTTTCTTCTAATGCATTTAATAATTCTATATCAATACCTATTTTTTTATCACTACAAATAATCTTTTTTTTATAGTTACTCTTATAATTTAAAAGTATATTGTAAATGTTTTCTAATTTTTCAATATAAAAATCAGCTTCTAGTTGTAAGAAATTTTTACCTTCCTTTTGTTTAAACAAGCTAATTAATTTTTTATCATTTAAAAATTCACTATATAATTTAAATAGTTTAATAGATAATTTTTCAATTTTCTCAATTTTATTTTCTTCTGATAAATCATTATCAAACTCAATATCTATATCTTTTGGTAATATATACAAATGAAAAAAATATTGTTTATTAGAAATATCAACAGAATCTATATATGTTGATATTGTATTGATATAATTTGTCTGTCTTTCTAAAGTATTATCAAAAAAGTTTTTGTCTAAAATTTTTTTAATATATTTAGTTGTTGAAGAAGGAAATTGTTGTATTTTTGTATATATTTCCTCTATTTTATCTTCAAAATCTTGAAATGCTAAATATAAATGATTGTTTTCAACATATATTATTGGCTTCATAAATTATCTATATTTCATCTTCATAAATATTAAATTCGTGTAATATCCCATAATCAATATTTTCAATATTACCATTAAGCATTTTTATATTATTTTTAAACCATTCATTGGTTTGCATAGCAACAAAAAGTTCCCAACCTATTTTATTGATCCAACTATTTTTATTATTGAATCTTAATGCATTTTTAATCATACCAAATAAAAATTTAACTACTTTTTTTTGCTCACCTAAATCTGAAATTGCATTGCCGTTAGAATCTATTATTTTCCACATTCCAAAACAGTATTTTTCAGTATCAAAAATTAGTTTATCTTTTAATATTTGATGTAATGTTTTATTTAATTCTATACAACATTTTATAAATTCTTGTGTATTTGGACCTAATTCATCTGATATCTTCTTGTATTTATCAATATTCTTAAAATTTTCAGATAACTCAAGTTTTGATTCTTTTAAATTTAATTGTAAAAAGAATGTCTCTATAGGATCTTTAAATGATATATTAGCTCTATCTTCCCAATCTGCAAATATATTTAAAGTATTTTCATTGAAGTTTGCTGCACCTAATAAATAAAAATTATTAGGATAAATTAATTTTAAAGAATCACCTGAAATTCTGTTTGTTATTGGAACTATTGATACTTCATTGTCATTAATATCTTTTGAACACTGATTTTCTATAAAACTATTCCAAGTTTTGATAAACACAGCAGTATTTTTAAAATTTCTTTTAAAAATATCATCGTTAGGAAGAGTTTTAATTTCTACTTTTTGTTGAGATTTGAATAGTGGAGTGTATTCTGACAATAATGAAGATATATCTTGATTATGGAAATCATCTAGGAATACTACATGAGGGACTTTTGGATTTACAATTGCAGACATTAACACTTGTAAAAATTCTCCGAATCTAACTTCTTTTTTTATTGGATCATATGTAATTGCCAGATCTGTATTTTGTAAGCCTTTATATTCGTTTCCTATACCACCTGAAACGGGAATCTTAATATATTTATAATGATCTTTTTGAGTTAAATCAAATAATCTAGATTCTTCAAAATTATAACTTTTCCCAGTATTTGGCTGACCAATAATAAATTTTATATTATCCCATTTCTTTTCCATTTGAACTGCATCATTGTGTTCAATTCGTTTGATAAATGATTCAAAAAAATCTATTTCTAAATTTTTTGAATTGTTGTCTTTTTCTTGTTGAGAGGAAGATTCATCAAAACCTACATTTTTTATTTTTTCTAAAAACTTTATATACTGATTTAAAGTTTGAAGTACTTCTCCAACATATTTACCATTTCTGTCCCAATCATAATATTTTCCACCTGATCCCAACTCTTTACTCAATTCGTTAAGTTTAACTAGATCATAAATTTCAAAAATGCTCTGTGGATCTTTTTTATTTATCTCTTTTGGGAATAATTTATCTAAATATTCAATTCTTTTATCTAATTTTTTTACACCAGCAGGCCAGTCAGTTTTAATATACTCTATAAATTGTTCTTTAATATCTTTTTGACTTTCAAGAGATACAGTATCTTTTCCTAGTATAAATTCAATTTCTTTGTCAGATAAGCTTGTAATATTAAAAAGTTGTTCAGTTTTATAGAAAATACTATATGGTAAATCAATTTCTTGATTTATAACTTTCTTTTCTTGAAGGGTATAGTTCTCTTCATTTAGTAATATTTCATATATTGAGAGTAATAAAATACCAGCTAGTTCATGATTAATTGTATAAGTTAATAGAAGATCTCTATTATTACACTTTGCTTCTTTTACTTGATTAATTAATTTAGAATTTAGTTCATCATGTTCTAAATAACTATTGCAGTTTATTATCCATTTATTCATATATTATTTCCTCAAAAGTATCAAAATATTCTATTGAATTAAATTGTTTATTAACACCCATATATTTTTTATTTATATTTTCTACTGTCTCGAAAACAATATAATCAATACTATTCTTTCCGCGAGTTGTAGTTTCAGTTGTTTTTTCAATACTAAATTTTTTTAAAATTTCTATTGATAATTGGTCAATTTCAGTTTTCGCTTGTTTTGGCATAAAATATTTACTTTCTTCTTTTCTCTCTAACAATATATTGAATCTCAATATTTTAGAAATAAAAATCTTAAATTCATCTTCATTTTCATTATAAGAAATACTATATCTAATTACATCACCAGGATTTAAATTTTTATAATGAGAAAAATCAGTTACTCTAAACCAAAGTTCCCTTGTTGTAGTTGGTTTTACTAATGCAATATTTGACTTATAAGTTTTTTTTGTAATTTCATCAATTATATTAAATCTAAACAATCCCTTGCTATCATTTTCATTCTGAAAAGGCTTGGAATTATTAATAAGTATATTTTTTGATGTATTAAGACTACTATATAACTTTTTGAATGGGTCCAAATCATGAACTTTAATATAAGCATCACCAGACAAATCGGCAATTTTTTTATCAACAATTTGATAATAAATGTAACGCAATAAACAACCCTTAATAATATTATAGGCCATTATACTATCAAATTATTTATAAAATCATCCCATATATTTTTTAAAAATTTTTGCAAAAACTTGTCCCATTAGTGGAGGAACAGCATTACCTATTTGCATATAAGTTTTTAAATAAGCTCCCATGAATAAATAATCATCAGGAAAAGACTGGACTCTTGCCGCCTCTCTAGGAGTTAAACTTCTTACTTGATTTGGATGAATATGAGAGTGACAGTCCATCTTCATATGTGCAGTAATAGTTCTACTAGGTTCATTTTCAATTAATTTGAAATATTTATCTTTAAAAACATGATTTCTATGGCTATAAGGCATAATATCTTTTATTGACTCACAAGTTGAATCTGCACCTTGCTGTAATGTTTTATAGATCTCTATATTATTTTCATTTTGATAACGTGCTTTATGATTAAATGTAAAATCAAATTCTTGATAGTTATTAATTAGTTTAATATAATCATTTGATTTATTCTTATAATAATTAATATCTATTTTTTTACCTGATATTTCACAATCAATCTCAGTTGTATTCTTTATCGTTGGACATTCTAATGATTTGATACACTCAAGAGCGTCTTTTAAAACGTATCTTGGTTTATCTATTAACTCTTTTTCTATTTCTTCCATTAATAATTCAGGAAATAAATTATTCTTTTCAGCATAATCTTTTCTAATTCCAACATATATTAATCTAACTCTTTTTTGTGCAACAGAAAAATCACTTGAATCATATAATTTATATTTTACTTCATAATCTATCTTTTTAAAGTCATCTACAACTTGATCTGCAACTTTCATCATCCCTCGAACATTTTCCATTAGTATGAACTTAGGTTTAACTTTTTCCACAGCTTTTACATAATATTTATATAAAACATTTCTTGGATCATCAATAATTCTTTGTTGATTAGCACTACTAAATGATTGACAAGGAGGACCACCTATAATTACATCTATATCTGTTTTTATATAATCTCCTATATGATTAACTATTTCTTTAATATCACCATTTAAAACTCTATCTGATTCTAAACTTGGATGATTATATTTATAAGTTTCTATTGTTGATAGTTCAATATCATTTGCAAGATCTATCTGATAACCTTCTTTTACAAATCCCCAACTAAATCCTCCTGCACCACAAAATAAATCAATAATTTTGGGTTTTTTAGAGATTTTTCTTTCTTCCTGCTTTATTTTTCTATAACTATTATAGAATTTTTTTAAAATATGATTTGTTTCTTTTTTATTTTTATTGTAAAAAGAAAGACTTTTTAACAAATCTACGTATTCAGTTGTAACAAGCTTTTTTAATAATATAAGATCTTCATTTGAACTCAGAATACCCATTTCAGATAATTCAAATAAAACATAATTTTCATTTATTTCAATAAGTTTGTGATCAATATTATTAAGAATACAATATTTTTTAATTAATTCATTAATAATATTTATTTTTTCAATAAAAAATTTTTTATCATTTGAATTATTTATTTTTCTTATATGATTAAATATCATTTTTTAGATTTTCTCCAAATATTTTTTTAAAACACTAGCAATATGTTTAGCTAAAAGTGGCGGAACGGCATTCCCTATTTGTTTATATTGTTGTGTTTTTGAACAAGGAAATATAAAATCATCAGGAAAAGATTGAAGTCTTGCTGCTTCTCTTGGTGTTAATGTTCTTTCTTGTGTGTGATCAGGATGAATAAATTGATTTCCATCTTTATATAGATGTGCAATTATAGTTTTAGAAGGTTTATCAAAGTGTTGAACGACATAGCTATTATTAAAAAGTCTTTTTTTAGGATGAACTAAAGATGGCTCTTTTTCATATAATTCTCCTAATGTCCATTTGTATTTAGTCATTAATTTATATCTTTTCTTGTCAAGTTCATTATGATTTCTTGCGACATGATGATGTAATGTACCAAGTTGATTACTTCTAATCTTAGATAAATATTTATTTATTATTTTTGGTTTATGTTCTATAATTTCTGAACCTTCACCTGGATAAAGTTTTGGTAAATCACCTATAGCATCATGAACCGTAACAATCTCTTCATTTTTAGCTATTTCCCCTAAATCTTTGTAAATAGTAGCTACATCAATATTTAAATCTTTTCTTACACCAATAATAATTACTCTTTTCCTTTCTTGAGGTACTCCAAAATCTACAGCATTTAATAGAAGAGTATTTTTGTCTTCTATAATTTTATAATTCTCTTTCATGTCTTTAAAAATAGTATCTATTATTTGTTTTCCATTAATTTTTGTAGATAATATTCCACTTACATTTTCAAATACAAAAAACTTTGGTTTAAAATGATTAAGTATTTTTACATAACTCTCATAAAGATAGTTTCGAGGATCACATTTCATACCATTAGGATCTCTAGCTTTACCTTGAGAAGAAAATGATTGACAAGGTGGACCACCAATAATCACATCTACAGAATTGTTATTTATTCCATCTTCAATAATATCAATAATGTTTTCATCTGTTATATCAGTAGATTTTATTTTTTCTATTTCTTCTTTAGGATAATTATAAAATTTCATTCTTTCTTTTAAAGTTTTACAAGCATCACTATCAAATTCTATATGAGATAATGCTTTAAAGTTTTCTTGATAGAATCCCTCTGCAAATCCTCCTGCACCAGCGAATAAATCTATGAAAGTATATGTTTTATTATTTATTTTTGCATTTAACTTATCATCATTAATTGATGCTGTCATAAAGTAAACCTCTTAGTTCTTTTTTATCGTATTTTACAATTAAATATTTTCTTTTTTAAAAATATTGCAAAATGCAATTTATTTTGAATTATATCAAATTATTTTATATATAGCTTAAAAACTAAAACTATTTTATATTGTACTTTTTTAGTAACTTTTCCATATCCAACCCCATGTTGATTAATTTTATCAATTCAGGTTTTTCTTTTTTCCAATTATGATAAGTTTGTTCCGATATATTCAATCTTTTTGAAAGTTCTTTTATTGTGATAGTTTGTTTATCTATATTGCTCATAGTTAGATTATATTATTTACCCTCTTAATATACTTATTCTTATATTTCTTAAAGAAAATAATACCATATAGAATCTTATTACTCTTTATGTTATCTATTTGATTAAATGGACTTTGTAATAAAATATAGAAGTAACTAATATTGATAATACATATTTTCTCCCTAAATTATGAAGTGGCAATAGAAGGAAGAACACACTCAATAAGTTTTTAAATGAATTTAAATTACTTTCATCCAATAGAATTAACTAAATTTAAAAAAGTAAATTTTTTAATTCAAAATCTGTAAACTATAGCTTTATTATTCAAAATGGAATCTTTTTTACGAATTCACTAAACAAAAACAATAATTCATGTGATACACTATATTTAAATAATTGTTTTTTAGATATATTTTTTACAATGACTTCATAGTGGCTATTACTAAATTTATCTTCATCAAGTACTATTTTAAGGGGAAATAAAAATTGAAAAATATCATCAGAATTATCTTTCATAAACTCTGGAATGATACTTTTCTTAGTTGCCATAGTTAGATTAAACTCTCATTATCACTTTTTATTTTACATATTATCAATTTATATTGAACCATTATCAATCTTTATTGCTTTTGACAAATATATTTAAGTTCAAATGTATAATATCAAGAGCAGCAGGTGTAACACCTGATATAAGGCTAGCATTAAAAATCGTAGGTGGTCTATGTTTTTCAAGCTTTTCTACAACTTCATTTGAAAGACCAGGAAGTCCTTTATAACTAAAACTTTCAGGAATAGTTGCTTTTAACATTTTTTTCATTTTTTCTATTTGTTTTTGTTGTTTTTGAATATATCTATAATATTTCGCTTCAATAATTATCTGTTCTTTTAAATAATTATCAAGGTGTGCAAAGCTTGGAACAAGTTTTTCAAATTTGAAAATATCAATACTATTTCTTCCAATCAAATCTACAAGTAAAACTCTATCATTGATTTTCTCTTCTCCAATACTTTCAAGAAGTTCTAAAGTCTCTTTTTTAGAAGTCATCCATTCATTTGCCATAAATTCAATAGCTTCTTCAATAGTTTTTCTTTTATTTTCAACTTTTTTTATAGTTTCATCATCTATCAAACCAAATTCGTGCCCATATTGACTTAATCTTAAATCAGCATTTTCTTCTCTTAAAAGAAGTCTATATTCAGCCCTACTTGTAAACATTCTATATGGTTCATTTGTACCTTTTGTTACTAAATCGTCGATTAAAACTCCAATATAAGCTTCATCACGTCTAAGAATAAAAGGCTCTTTTTCATCTATTGATAAACAGGCATTTATTCCAGCAATTAACCCTTGAGCTGCTGCTTCTTCATAACCTGTTGTAGCATTGATTTGCCCTGCATGATATAAGTTTTTAATTTTCTTAGTTTCAAGAGTATGTTTTAATTCAGTTGGATCAACATAATCATATTCAATAGCATATCCATATCTAATAATCTTTGCATTTTCTAAACCTTTTACAGAATGAATCATAGCTTTTTGTACATCAATTGGAAGAGAACTTGACATACCATTTATATAATATTCTGTACACATTGCAGTTTGTGGTTCTAAGAATAATTGATGTCTATCACGCTCAGCAAATCTATTTACTTTATCTTCAATACTTGGACAATATCTAGGTCCCAATCCCTCAATTTGACCTGTAAAAAGTGGCGCTCTATAAAAATTTGAAGATATTATTTCGTGAGTTTTTTCGTTCGTATAAGTTATATAACATGGAAATTGTGTTGGAGTAAAATCTGACTTATTAGTTCTAAATGAAAACGGAGCAGGATTTACATCACCTCCATGCATATCCATTACTGAAAAATCAATAGAGTTAGCATCAAGACGAGAAGGTGTTCCTGTTTTTAATCTTCCAACTCTTAAACCTAACTCTTTTAGTTGAGTTGATAAAGTTGTTGAAGGTAATTCCCAAGCACGACCAGCTTCATATTTATTTTCACCTATATGAACAAGTCCTCTCATAAATGTACCCGTAGTTAAAACAACTTTTTTTGCAATAAATTCTTCAGTTAATTTTGTTTTTACTCCACAAACTTCATTATCATTTTTTACTAAAAGTGCAGTAACTTCATCTTGATAAACTTCTAAATTAGAAGTATTATGACAAACTTTTCTCATATATTCTCTATATTTATCCATATCAATTTGAGCTCGGCTTCCTTGAACAGCTGCTCCTTTAGAAGCATTTAAAATTCTAAATTGAATTCCTGTATTATCAGTACAAAGCCCCATTTCTCCACCGATAGCATCAAGTTCTCTAACTAAATGACCTTTTGCTAAACCTCCAATTGCAGGGTTACAACTTGCTGCTCCTATTTGCTCTACTAACATCGTAATTAATAGAGTTTTTTTGCCCATTCTTGCACTTGCAAGTGATGCTTCAATTCCAGCATGTCCACCACCTACAACAATTACATCATAATTCATTTTATTCCTTTTGAATAAGAGAAAATTTGTTTGAATTTTTTATAAATCAACTGTTTCTTTATAAGATTTTATTTAAGTAAGTTAAAATTAGCTTCTTAACAATTTTTCGATATTATATCTAAAATTTGAAAAAAGGTTTTTTAAGTGTTTACAGGACTTATAAGAGAGATGGCAAAAGTTGTTAGTTTTAAAAACAATTTTCTAACTTTAAAAGCAAAATACCATCCAAAAATTGGAGATTCTATTGCGATCAATGGAGCTTGTTTAACAGTTGTAAAAATTACAAATGAAACTTTTACAGTTGAGCTTTCACCTGAATCTCAAAAAATCCTAGCAATGGAAAACTACAAAAATGAAGTTCATATCGAACCAGCTATGATGATGGGAGATAGATTTGAAGGTCATATTGTTCAAGGTCACGTAGATTGTTTAGGCACAGTAAAAACAATAAAACAAAATGGAAATTCGACTGATTTTTTTATCAGTTTACCAAAAGAGTACTCGAAATATATCATTCCAAAAGGAAGTGTGACAATAGATGGAGTTTCACTTACAGTAAATGAAGTTTTAAAAGATGAATTTAGACTTACTATTATTCCTCATACGATAGAAAATACACTTTTTAAAAACTATAAAATAGGAACAAAAGTAAATCTTGAAACTGATATGTTTGCAAGATATATTTATAATATGTTTAAAAATAAAAAAGATAATCTTTCTTGGGGAGATGTTGATAGAATAATGGCTAGTTATTGAATCTTTTCATGACTTTGCATTATTAGTTGCTCTTGTTGATAATTGTCATTATATATATAAAAATATTTCTTTTTTAAGGCATTTACATAAGGTTTAATTGTTGCTACTTTCATATTAGCTTGTTCTGAAACCTCTAAAACTTTTCCAACTTTTAATCCTTCAAAAAAGATATTATCCATTCCTGAAGTTATAACTTCATCACCTATATTTATATCAGACCAAATTGGAATAAATTTAACTTTTAATTCATCAGTACCTGCTCCAGCAGTTGTAACAATTCCTGGACTTCTTGCTTCTCCTACAAATACAGCATAAGTACAATCTTTATTACCATTTAATAATCCAACTGATTTTCCATTTCTATTTACTGCTATTCCTGCTGCAAAATTTTCAGAAATTAAACCCAAAATTTTTTCATCTTGAGGAGTTTTATCCAACCAAACTCTCGTAAAATCATTAAAATCAACATAAGATAAAACTTTTACTAATTCAATTTGTGGTTTAACTTCTGGGATTTCTACATGAATTAAAAACTCTTTTAAAGTATTAAGTTGAGTTTCTACAGTATTGTAAAGAATTTTGTACTCTTTTAATTCTAAATTTTGTGCTTCAAGTTCTTTAATCTTTTTTTCATGTTCAAGATGTTTTTTGAAGAATTCAGAAGCTTCGATATATTTTTCGACATACATACTTTTTAGATTTGAGAAAAAGGTAAAATGTTTAACCAAAAGTTCATCTACCTCGAAAAGGTAAGATAAACTTAAAGCCACAAAAAGAAAAATAAATAAAAGATGTTTCATTTAATTATTGAGAGTTTTTCATATCGTTTATTACTTTTAATAACTCTGGTTCGTCAAGAACTTGACTTGTTCCATAAGCTACTGATAATAAAGGCTCATCTGCAATTTTTACTGGAATTTTTACAATTTCTGCTAAATATGTATCAATTCCTCTAATTAATGCTCCACCACCAGTTATAATAATTCCATTATCAACAATATCTCCTGCTAAATCTGGTGGCATATTTTCTAAAACACTTCTAATAGCTGAAGCTATCTCTTTTAAAGGTTCTTTTATAGCGATTCTAACACCTTCACTTCCAAGTTCAATAGTTGATAAGAATCCAGAGTGATCTCTTCCTTTTACTTTCATTTTTAATTCAGTATCAAGTTTAACCGCTGTTCCAATCTCAATTTTTATAGTTTCAGCCGCTCTTTCTCCAATAAATAGATTATAATTTTGTCTTACATATTCAACTATTGATCTATCTATTTTATCTCCAGCAACTTTTATTGATTTGCATAAAACAAGTCCACCTAAAGAAGTAACTCCAATCTCAGTTGTTCCTCCACCGATGTCAACTACAACATAACCAGCAGGATCAGAAACTGGAATTCCTGCACCAATTGCCGCTGCCATTGGCTCTTCAACTAAAAATACTTCTCTAGCTCCTGCACTCATTGCTGATTCTTCAACTGCTTTTTTCTCAACTTGAGTGATTCCATAAGGGATACAGATAATTACTCTTGGTCTAACAAAAGATTTTCTAGCGTGCGCTTTTTCAATAAAATATCTAATCATTCTTTCAGTCATTTCAAAGTCTGCAATAACTCCATCTTGCATAGGACGAACTGCTTGAATATTTAAAGGAGTTTTTCCTATCATTCTTTTTGCTTCTTGTCCTACTGCTAAGATTCTATCTTTACCTTGTCTATCAGTTTGTACTGCAACTACTGATGGTTCATTTATAATGATACCTTTTCCTTTTATTGAAACTATCGTATTTGCTGTTCCTAAATCTATTGCCATATCATTTGAAAAAAGACCTATTATTTTATCTAAAATCATTTTCTATCCTTTGTTATTTACTATTTTTGGTTCTTGAGTTTTTTCAACAACTTCTTTTGTAATTACTACTGTTTTATTTTTATATTTTGGAAGATCAAACATAATATCAAGCATAATGTCCTCTAAAATTGACCTTAATCCTCTTGCTCCTGTTTTTCTAACAATTGCAAGTTTTGCTAACTCTTTTAAGGCATCTTTTTCAAATTCTAAAACTACATTATCTAACTCAAAAAGTTTAACATATTGTTTGATTAGAGCATTTTTAGGTTCAGTTAAAATATGAACCATATCATCTTGTGTTATTTCATTTAAAGTAGCAATCATATGTAATCTTCCAATCAATTCTGGAATAAGTCCATATTTCACTAAATCATCAGTTTCTACTTTAGATATAATTTTGTCTTCGTTATTTTTTGATTTTTTATCTTGATTAAATCCAAGAACGTTAGCACCTTGTTTTTTCTTAATAATATCTTCAAGTCCATCAAAAGCACCACCACAAATAAATAAAATATTTGTTGTATCAACTTGAAGTGCTTCTTGTCCTGGATGTTTTCTTCCACCTTTTGGCGGTACATTTACAACAGCGCCTTCAACTATTTTAAGAAGTGCTTGTTGAACACCTTCTCCAGATACATCTCTAGTGATACTTCTATTTTCACTCATTCTTGCAATTTTATCAACTTCGTCAATAAAAATTATTCCTCGTTCAGCTTTTTTTATATCACCATTTGCAGCTTGAACAAGTCTTGTTACTACATTTTCAACATCATCACCAACATAACCAGCTTCAGTTAAACTTGTAGCATCTGCAATTGCTAAAGGAACATCTAAATATTTTGAAATAGTTTGTGCTAAAAGAGTTTTTCCAGAACCTGTTGGTCCGATTAATAAAACATTTGATTTATTCAACTCAATATCGTCATTAATCTCTTTTTGTCTAAAGATTCTTTTATAATGATTATAAACAGCAACAGATAAAACTTTTTTTGCTCTTTCTTGACCAATTACATATTCATCTAAAATATTTTTTAGTTCTTGTGGAGTTTTTATTTTTATCTCTTTTAACTCTTCGTCTTTTTTATCATTCTCAGTAATAATATTACCATTCATTATATCGTGAGCTGCATTTACGCAAGATTTACATATACAAGCATTATCACCAGTAATTACTGGATTATCTTTTGTATCTGTTGCTCCACAAAAATCACATATTAATTTACTCATTTTTTATTATCTACTTTCTATTAAAAGGAATTCCTCTTTTTGTATTTAATACAAAACTAGCTAATTCTTTTACATATTTATTTTTATCATTATCAAGTAGTTCACGTGCTACATCTTGTAAAGGTTTTCCTACTTCAAAAAGTTCTCTATAGGCATGTTTTATAGCATCAATATCTTCTCTATTATCAAATCTTCTTCTAAGCCCCGTTAGATTTAAGCCTCTAAGAACTGCTTTATTCCCTTCTGCCAAACAAAATGGTGGTATATCTTGAGCAACTGCACTTGCTCCTCCAATCATTACTTGAGTTCCGATTTTACAAAATTGATGAATAGGAGTTAATCCACCAACAACTACAAAATCATCACACTCAACATGACCAGCTAAAGTTGCACCATTTGCAAAAATACAATTATCTCCAATTATACAATCATGTGCAACATGAACATAACCCATAAATAAGTTATTACTTCCAATTTTTGTTACACTTCCTCCACCAATTGTTCCTGGATTAAATAAAGTATATTCTCTGATTTTATTATTATCCCCAATAATTAATTCAACATCTTCACCATTGAATTTTAAATCTTGAGGAATTGTTCCGATACTTGCATGAGAAAAAATGTGATTATTTTTACCAATAGTTGTTTTACCATCAATTAGTGTATGAGAATCAATTATTGTTCCATCACCAATTTTTACATTTTTACCAATAATCGTAAATGCACCAATAGTGATATTATCACCTAAAATTGCACCTTCTTCAATTATTGCTGTTTTGTGAATATTGTTCATTTATTTAGCCTATTTATCTACTATCATAGCTTTAAATTCGGCTTCTGCTGTAAGTTTCCCATCAACATAAGCTTTTCCTTCAAGTACCATTAATGTACTTTTCATTTTAACCGCTGTTAATTCATAATCTAATCTATCTCCAGGACGAACTGGATTTCTAAATTTTGCATTATCTATACTCATAAAATAAATTACTTTATTTTTCATCTCTTCATCTGTTAAATCAGAACTTTTCAGAGCTAAAACACCACCACATTGAGCCATTCCTTCTAAAATTAAAACACCAGGATAAATTGGATGTCCAGGGAAATGTCCTTGAAAAGCTGGTTCTGAAATAGAAATATTTTTATAACCTTTAATAGATTTTTTTACTTCCATATCTGTAATTCTATCCACAAGTAGTAACGGGTATCTATGAGGTAGAATCTCTTGAATTTGCATAATATCTAACATACAATAATTCCTTTTTCAATTGTTCTTACTAATAAAGAACTATATTATTATTTAACTATATTTTATTAAAATGGTAGCTATTATATCTAAAAAAGTATTAGTTTTTTATAATCTGCGCCATATTTTGTGAGCTTCCATTTTTTAAATACTCTCTTAAAAGTTTAGAATTGTTGAAAAACTGTTCTTTATTGAGAGTATTATAATCATTAAATAGATTCTCTACAGTAACGTTTTCTTGTAAGAATTCACTATGTAGTGGCTCTTTACCCATTTTTTCAAAAAATATATTTGCAAGTCCAACAAAATTTAGTTTTACAAATAATTTACCTATAAAAAAATCAAATCTTTTTGCAATATATGAAAGAGTAAATGGTGTTCCAATAAGTGCAGCTTCTAAAGTTGCTGTTCCACTACAAATAAAAGCATATTGGGCTTCTAATAAACTTTCATGTGCATCTCTTGAAATTGAAAATTCACTAATATCTCCATAAATCTTTTTGATATATTCATCATCAAATTTTGATGGAATTATCAGAATATACTCTTTATTTGGGATTTTTTTGATTAATTCTTTGAAAATAGGTAGTAAATTTGTAATTTCTGTTTTTCTACTTCCTGGCATAAAAGCTATTTTATTTGTTTCTATAAATGTTGTTTTAAACTCTTTTATTTCATCTAAAAGCGGATGTCCTACATAAGTGATTTTATTTTTATCATTATAAATCTCACTCTCAAAAGGAATAATTGAACAAAGTTTTGAGCAATAAGCTTCAAGTTTTTTCACTCTTCCTTTTTTCCATGCCCAAGCTTGAGGTAAAATATAATAAATTATTTCTTTGTTTGGATAAGTTTCTCTTAATTTTTTTGCCAAAGGAAGATTAAACCCTGAACTATCCATCAACAAGACTTTATCACAATCACGAGCAAGTTCAACTAACTCATCACGAAGACGGAAAAAAAATCTTAGTTTTTTTAAAGCATCAACAAATCCCATAATTGCTAAAGTTGTCAAATCATAAAGTGGATTTCCAAGTTCTTTATCAAAAACTCCAACAAGTTCAACATCATCATCTAAATATTTTTTTAGCTCTTTTAAATGAATATTTGATGAAGTTTCCATAGCACAAACTAATAGTTTCATATGATTTCTTCCTTTATATCTTCGTAAGTTTGTGAATCTATTTCTATTTCATATTTTTCATCAATTATTTCATCAAGAACTACTACAGTACTTAGATCGTATGAATTTTTAACTATTTTATTTCTAATTTCTAACTCTTTTTCAAAACTTAAAGGTTTGTATAAAAGTTCTAAAACATTTTTAAAATTACTATTTGAAAGTGAATTAAAAGTTTGAATATCGATTATTTTTACTTCGTCACGATTTAGATAATTTATTCCATCTTTTTCATATTCTACTCTTCCATTTGTAGCTTTTTTACTTAAAGTTGAATAACACATAATATATGAAGGAACAACTTTTTTTGAAACACTTACCTTGCCACTTAAAAGTCTATAGTTTAAAAATCTCTGTTTTATAAGTTTATACTTTTCTCTTGCATCTTCTAAATCATTTCTTCTTTGATAAAGTTCAAGCTTCTCTTCTATTGATTCAGGCATTATTTGATTTGAAATTGGATTGAACATCTCATCCATAATCTTTTTTTGAATCTCTCTTTGTGCACTTAAACCAAACAGACAACCACAATAATTTTGTCTGTATAAAGAGTTTTCTTTTACACGTTCTCCTTGAACAATTCCACCATTTCCACTTCTATAATCTCTAAATATAAAATTTACACCCGTTTCTTGTGTCAATTTCTCACCAATCTTTTCTAATTTTTCTTGAGATTTTTTTGGAGAAATTAAAAGCGAAGTTGTAAATTTATCATGTCCTAATTCTATTGCTTTTTGAACACTAACATCAAGTCTATCGTCATAACAAACGGTACATCTATCACCTTTTTCTGGTAAATGTTCCATTCCTTTTACTTTTTTTAACCACTCTTCAAGGTTATAAGGTCCTTCTAAAAGTGGAATTCCTAACTTTTTACATGAGTATTCTACATCTAAATATCTAAGTCTATATTCACTATAAGGATGAATATTAGGGTCGTAAAAGTAACCAACTAATTTTTCATCGGGAAATTCTTCTTGTATTTTTTCTAAAAAATAGTGACTATCAACTGCACAACAAATATGTACTAACAAAAAATTTTCCTTTTAAATATATTTTTATTTTAGTTATAATTATAGTCAAAAGTTTTAAAACAAAGGATTAGCTATCAAAAGTTTATATATTACAATTATTTCTATATTTTTATTTACAGGTTGTTTTAGTACAAATGAACCGCAACTTACTTCAAGTGCCACGATTTTATTTAAAACTCCACAAATGAAGTTTTATGATAAAGGGTTTATTTTTAAATACAATGATTATACACAAGTTCAAGTTTTTAGCGCAGGAACTGCTATTTTAGATATGAAAATATATGATGATAAAGTTTGTAGAAGTACTTTTAAATGTCAAGATTTAAAAACATTTAATAAAGAAAATTTATCAGCTACTTATCCTGATAATTTCTTAAAAGAGTTATTTGAAAGAAATGAAAAAGAGGTTGTTTTTAGAGATAAAACAAATGATATTTTAATAAAAATATTAAGGGATTAATGTAAAACCTAGAGTCTTCTAAGTTTTGCATAACCTTTTTTAATCAATTTTATAAGTGGTGCTCTATAAGAACTAAATACATATTTTTTAATCTCATAAGCCAATCTTCCTTTAACTGTTAATATCCCATAAATATCACCAGCTGCGTATTGTCCACCAAGAGCAATTAAAATTCCATCAAGTTTTGGATCACATTTTTCTAAAGATTTATTTGCAATCATATTTAAAACATTTCTTCCAGCATTTGTACCACTAATTCTTGCAATTGTTACATTTGGAGGCATAATTTCACCTTTTAAGTTTCTAACCTCAGCCATATCACCAATAGCAAAAATATTTTCATATTTATCAGTTTGCATAAATTCATTTACTACAATTTGACCTTTTGTATTTTTTGAAACATCTTCTAACTCTGAAGTTATTGTTGAAGCTTCAACTCCTCCTGTAAAAATTACAAAAGAGTGGCTTACTTTTGTTCCATTTGAAAAATAGCAATAGCCATCTTCAACTTTTTGAAGTTTTGTATTTGTGATAATATTTATTCCTAAGTTTTTTAATCTTTCTTGTGAAATATTTATTAACTCTTGTTTTAATCCAGGAAGAATAGAAACCGAGCTACTAATCAAAGAAATTTTTAGATTATCACAACTAAAATTTCCTCTTTTGAAAAATTTATTTGAATAATATGCCATTTCAGCCGCTATTTCAACTCCTGAAAGTCCAGCTCCTACAACAACTATATGCGTATCTGCACACTCTTTTGCTTCATTTTTTATTTTTTCAAAAAGTTGTCTTTCAAAACTTTGTTTAAAAGTGATTGCCCTATGAAGTTTTTTTATATCATCTGCGTTATTAAGACCTGGAATAGTTGGAGGGAAAAAAGTTCTTGTTCCTGCTGCCATAATCAAATAATCAAATTCAACTATTTCTTGTTCTTCTGTATAAATCTTTTTTGCACGTTGGTCTATTTTTCTCACTTTTAGATTTTTAAACTCTAAATAATTATGATTAAATCCTCTGCATAAAGTTGTTAAATCAATAGTTACATCAGCAAATGTAGATTTATTTGCTATTAAATCATAAACTTCTGGTTGCAAGTTATGATAAGTATGTTTATCAATCAAAGTTATTTTAATATTTTTATTTTTTATTAATTCTCTTAATGCGTAAATTCCCGCATATCCACCACCAATAATTACTACCTTTTCCATATAAAATTGACCTTTTGTAAATATATATTTTGTACAATAAAATTTTTTGTATTGTTTTAAATAGTAATTCTATACTTAGCCATTTTAGGATAATATAAAAGCTTAAAAAAAGTATAAGAAAAAATCTACTAATGTTTATAAATGTTACTTTTAAATAAGATAATAAAAATTTATAAAAATAAACTCATAAATAATAGGAATTATAATGAAATATATAGGAGCACACGTAAGTGCAAGTGGCGGAGTTTTTAATGCTCCAATAAATGCTACTCAAATAGGAGCAAAAGCCTTTGCTCTTTTTACAAAAAACCAAAGACAATGGAGTGCAAAAGCACTTGATAATAAAACAATAGATTTGTGGTTTAAAGAGTTAGAAAAATCAAAAATAGAACCAAAACATATTTTACCTCATGACTCATATTTGATAAACTTAGGACATCCAGATAGTGATGCAAGAGAAAAATCTATTGAAAGTTTTTTAGATGAAGTACAAAGATGTGAAATTTTAGCTTTAGATAGACTAAATTTTCATCCAGGAAGTCATTTACGAAAAATAAGTGAAGAAGAGTGTTTAGATAATATTGCTGAGTCAATGAATAGAGTAATAGATAAAACAAGTGGTGTAAAACTTGTGATTGAAAATACAGCAGGTCAAGGAAGTAATCTTGGATACAAATTTGAACATTTAGCTTATATTATAGATAAAATTGAAGACAAAGCCAGAGTTGGAGTATGTATTGATACCTGTCATATGTTCACTGCTGGTTATGATATTAGAACACGTGAAGCTTATGATAAAACTTGGAATGAATTCGAAAAAATTGTAGGCTTTAAATATTTAAGTGGAATGCATATAAATGACTCAAAACCAGAGCTTGGTAGTCGTGTTGATAGACACGATAGTTTAGGATGTGGAAAAATTGGTTGGGATGCTTTTGAATTTATAATGAATGATAAAAGAATGGATGATATTCCTCTAGTTTTAGAAACAATTGATGAATCTATTTGGGCAGAAGAGATAAAAACTTTATATAGTTTTATTAAATAATAAAGAAAATAGATTTAATCTATTTTCTCATTGCCACCCAAAGAAGTATATAAACTTACCCTATTTATCAACTCACTTAATTTTGTATCTATCAATGCTCTTTGTGAGTCAAAAAACTTTTTTTGTGAAATTAATACATTTAAGTAATTTCCTATCCCATATTTGTAAGAGTTTAATGATACTTCATAACTTTTTCTTGCTGTATTTACTAAATCTTCTTGTGCATTTAATTGTTCACTTATATTTGCTCTTTCAACTAAAGCATCTGATACATCTTTAAATGCTGTTTGTATAGTTTTTTCATATTGAGCAAGAGTTATTTTTTGTTGTGCATTTGCATAATCTAAATTTGCTATATTTTCTCCACCTTTAAAAATAGGCAAATTTATACTTGGAATAAAAGACCATACAGTTTGATTATTTCCATTAAATAATGAACTTAAAGAGTTACTAGCTAAACCATAATCAGCTGTTAAAGTAATTGAGGGGAAAAATGCAGCTCGTGCTGCTCCTATATTTGCATTTCTTGCTTTTAAATTATATTCTGCTTGTACAATATCAGGACGTGAATATAAAACTTTTGATGAAATACCAGCTTGTATTAACATCAAACTATTTTCAGTATCTTTAAAACTAGTTGGTAATAAATTTTCAGGAATAGTTGTTGATACCAATAACTCTAACATATTTTTATTTTTCTCAACGACTGTTTTATAGTTTAATAAAGTAACTTCTACTTCTTTTAAACTTGTTTTTGAACTAAGAACATCATCAATTAAAATAATTCCCATATCAAATTTCTTTTGCGTTAATTGTGTTGATAATTTTAAATTTGCAATACTATCTTCTAATATTTTTAAATGTTCAATATTTGAAGAAAGCGTATTCCATGTATTAATAATTTCTGATATCAAACTAATTTTTGTTGAAGTTGCTGCATATTTTGTAGCTAAATAACTCTCTAATGCTGAATCATTTAAACTTCTTGTTTTTCCAAATAAATCAAGTTCATAAGAAGCTCCAAATTTAGCAGAATACGTACGAGAAATTTCTGTATTATTGTTAGATGTAACATCTCTTGCATTTGTATTACTTGCTTTTGCATCAATCGATGGAAAATATTTTGCTTTTTCTACTCTATAAGTAGCTCTTGCTGATTCTATATTTAAAATTGCTATTTTTAAGTCTCTATTATTTTCAAGCGCTATTTTAATCAACTCTTTTAACTTATCATTTTTTACAAAATTTTCCCAATTTGGTTGAATATACTCTAAATTACTATTTTTGTCTAAACTATTTTTTAGTTCTGTTGGTATTACTGAATCATTATATTCAATTTCTGGTTTTAAACTACAACCTGTAAAGATAAAAATATTTATTAAAATAAATAAAAATTTAAACATTTTTTATACCTTTTTGTTCTTTTTTCCTTGAAAGCTTCGCTTGTTCGCTCTGGCTTGCAAATATCTTTTTAATCAAAATAAATAAAAGTGGCACATAAAATATTGCTAAAACAGTTGCTGTTAGAGTTCCTCCAATAATTCCAGTACCTATTGAAATTCTACTATTTGCTCCAGCTCCAGTTGAAATTGCTAAAGGAATAACTCCAGCAATAAAAGCCAATGAAGTCATAATTATTGGTCTAAATCTTAAACTTGCTCCTTGGATTGCGGATTTAACTAATGGTTTCCCATTTTTATAAGCATTTTCAATAAATTCTACAATTAAAATTGCATTTTTAGATACAAGACCAACTGTGGTTAAAAGTGCAACTTGAAAATATACATCATTATTTAATTCTCTAAAATAAACTGCTATAACTGCACCAATAATTCCTAATGGAACAGCTAATAGTACAGATATTGGAATACTCCAACTTTCATATAAGGCAGCTAAACACAAAAATATTACTATCAAAGATAAACTATATAAATAAATTGCTTGTCCCCCTGATAATTTTTCTTGATAAGATAAGCCACTCCAAGAGTAATTAGTATCTTTATTATTTGCTTTGGCTAACTTTTCCATTTCATCCATAGCCGTTCCAGAACTTATTCCATAACCAGCTTGTCCTTGAAATAAATATGAAGCTAAACCATTGTATCTTGTCAGTGATTTTTCAGCTGGTTCCCAAGATATTTTAGTAAATTCTTCAAAAGAGACCATTTTATTTTCTTTATTTCTAACATTCCATAAATATAAATCTTCTGGTTTTGCTCTATATTGCGCATCAGCTTGGATATAAACTCTTTTTACTCTTGATCTATCAATAAAATCATTTACATAAGTTCCTGCCCAAGCAGAACTTAATGTATTATCAATATCTTCATAAGATAAACCTAATGAATATATCTTCTTTTTATCATAATCAAGTTTTATTTGAGGTGTCTCTTCTGTTCCTTCAACTCTTGCGCCAACTATTATTTCACTTGATTTTAATGTTTCTAATAAAGAATCTTTTGCTTTAAGTAACTCTTCTCTTGACATTTTTGCTCCAGCTTGCAACTGAAACTCAAAACCATCTGAATTTCCAAGCCCTGGAATAGAAGATGGATTCATCACATAAACTTCTGCATCTCTAATAAAATATTCTGAACTGCTATCAGAAAAAACTATCATTGCTCTTTGGGCAATTTCATCTGCTTTGTTTTCTTTACCAGCTCTTTCTTTCCAATTTTTTAACTCAATGAAACCTAAACCACCATTTTGTCCATTTCCAGTAAATGTAAATCCAACAATAGTAAATATTGAATTAACATTGTTTTTTTCTTCTTTTAAAAAATAATCTCTTATTATTTTTTCAACATTTTCAGAACGAGTTGCACTAGCTCCAACTGGAAGAGTAAATTGAATCATCAAATCACCTTGATCTTCTGATGGTACAAATCCCGTTGGTAATTTCAAGAAAAATAAAATCGTTACAGCTATTATTACAATATAAGCAGTCATCCATTTTAGAGGTTTATTTATAAAATTAAAAATAATCATTTTATATTTTCTTGTCAAACTATCAAACTTATTATTGAACCATACAATAGGACCACTTTGTTTTTGACTAGAATTGTGAGGTTTTAAAAATGTTGCACAAATTGCAGGAGATAAAGTAATTGCTACGATAACTGATAATAACATAGAAGATATAATTGTAACAGCAAATTGTTTATATATAATTCCAGTTGAACCACTAAAAAATATCATTGGTAAAAATACAACAGAAAGAACAGTCGCAACTCCAATTAAAGCACTTGTTATTTCACTCATTGCAATAATAGTTGCCTCTTTTGCGCAAAGATTTTTTTCTTTCATATTTCTTTCAACATTTTCGACAACAACAATAGCATCATCAACTAATAAACCAATGGATAATACCATAGCAAACATTGTCAATGAGTTTATAGAAAATCCTAAAAAATTTAAAATAGCAAATGTTCCAAGCAATACAACAGGTACAGCAATAGCAGGAATTATAGTTGCTCTCCAACTATTTAGAAAAACGAACATCACAATAACTACTAAAACTATTGCCTCAAAAAGCGTTTTTACAACTTCTTTTATAGATTCTTCGACAAAAATAGTTGTATCATATGGATATGAAATTTTATAACCACTTGGCAAATAACTCTCAAATGAAGATATGTACTCTTTAACTTTTTTGGCTGTTTGTATAGCATTTGCACCAGATGATAACTTTATACCTATACCACTTGCTTGATAACCATTTACTTTTGATATAAATGAATAATCTTGACTTCCAATCTCTACTTTTGCAACATCAGATAAAAGTACATTAGATCCAGCATTATTACTTTTTATAACAATATTTTCAAACTCTCTTGCATTCTCTAATTTTGTTCTTGATACAACATCTGCATTTAACTCTTGACCGTTTAAGTGTGGTCTTGCTCCAATACTTCCTCCTGATGCTTGGGTATTTTGTACTGTAACTTCTTTATTTATATCAGATGGCATTAAATTATATGATTTTAATTTTTTAGGGTCTAGCCAAATTCTCATTGCATATTCTGCACCAAAAAGTTCAACTCCTCCAACACCATCTACTCTTGCAAGTCCATCTTTTAAATTACTAATCATATAATCTGAAATATCATTTTCGCTAGATTTTCCTAATTCATCATGAATAGAAAGTATCATTAGATAATCAGTTTGAGCTTTTACAACACTAACTCCTTCTTTTCTAACATCTTCTGGAAGTCTTGGTAAAATTTGCTGTACTTTATTATTTACTTGAACTTGAGCAATATCAGGATCAATCCCTTTTTCAAATACAACATTTATTGTTGAAGTACTTGAACCACTTGTTGAAGAAAAATATAATAAACCATCTAATCCTCTTAACTCTTGTTCTATAATTTGAGTAATACTATTTTCAATAGTTTTTGCTGTTGCTCCTGAGTAAGTAGCCCTTATTTCAATAGTTGGAGGAGCAATATCAGGATATTGTTCTACTGCTAAATTTTTTATAGAAAGTATTCCTAACAGCATTATAATCAATGATATAACCCAAGCAAAAATAGGATGATTTATAAAAAAACGAGCTATCATTTTATTTCTTCTTTTAAGCTATTTATATACAAATTATTAACATCTTTTGGAATAACAATACTTTTTTCATTTATTTTACCTAAGCCTTCAATTATAATTTTATCTGTTTGAGTAATACCATCTGTTACAAGCCATTTATTATCTATTGCTCTTATTACTGTTATTTTTTTTGTTTGAATAGTATTATCTTTTTGAATAGTTGTAACAATATAATTTGATTTTGCATCTAAAGTAACAGCTTGCTGAGGAACTAAAAAGGCATTTTGTTTACCACTTTCAACTATTGTATTTACAAACATATTATCCAAAAGTTCTCCATCTGGATTTGGAAATTCTGCTCTTAAAGTTACATATCCCGTATCTTCATCAACTGATATTTCTTGAAGTTTAAGTTTTCCAGTATGTTTATATACAGTATCATCAGGTAAAATAATATTTACATCTATATCATTTTCTTTTATACTATCTTTATTTAATCTTTTTAATTTAAATAGTTGATTATTAGACTGACTTAAATCTACATAAACTTTAGTTGTATCTCTTATTGTAGTTAATGCATTTGTTTGATTTTGAGAGACTAATGCTCCAACAGTATAATTTGATATTCCAATAAATCCGGAAACTTGTGCTTTTATTTTTGTTCTATCTAAATTGATTTTAGCACTTTTTACTGAAGCTTTATTTTGTTCAACTAAAGCAATTGCTTGTAAATAAGCAGCTTTAGCATCATCTGCTTCTTGTTTAGATATAACATCAAACTTTACAGATTCTTCATATCTCTCATTTTTTAGTTTTAGTGTAATTAAGTTTGCTTCTGAACTTTTTAATGTTGCTAAAGCTTCTTCATAAATAGCTTGATATGAATCTGGATCAATTACATATAAAATATCACCTTTCTTTACAAAACTTCCCTCTTTGAAAAGTTGCTCTTTTATAATTCCATCAATTTGAGGTCTAACCTCTGATTTATAAATAGCTTTTATTCTTCCTGATAACTCTTGCTGCAATGGAACTTCTTCACTTTTTAGTGTTATGTATCCAACTTCAATTTGTTGTACTTCAGAAGAAATATCATTATTATTCTCATTATTGCACCCAAAAAACAAACTAACTAATAAAAATAAAAATATTTTTTTTAAGTAAAAAGACATTATTTAACCTTTATAATACATATGTATGTATTTAATATTCAGAATACTATTTAAAGATAAATTAAATCTTAATTAAATAATATGCAATTATATAGGAGTTACAACTTGAGTACAAAAAATAAAATAGATAAAAATTATTTGATAAATATCATTGAAGAGATTCTCTTAAATGATGGCATTTCAGGCTTGAGTATTAGAAAAGTTGCTACAAAAGCAAATATTTCAATAGGTGGGGTTCAATATATCTTTGGAAATAAAGAGGGAATGATAAAAGCCGTTTTAGAAAAAAATGAAGAGGATTATAATCGTCAAATAAAGATTTTGTTAAAAGATGATAATTCAAAATATTCTCAATTAAAGGCACATATTGAATATATATCAAAACACAATGACAACGAAGAATTTGATAAAATATCTAAAATTATTACTATTCTTTTACAAGAAAAATTTGTTTTTGAAGGGCTACAAGATTGGTATAGTACATCTTTAAATTCTATTGATACAAATACAGATGAAGGGAAAAAATTAAGATTAGCTTTTTTATTTTCAGAAGCAATGTTCACATTAATGACTCTAAAATATATAAACATATCTCCTAAAGAACAAAAAGAGATTTTTGAAGATTTAAAAACTTTCTTATTATAAAGCTATCTTAATTGATTTTTCGATAAAGTTCGATTTCAATACACTCGTATTGAAATATATTTTGAAAGAATTTTATGAAAAAAAGATTAATTAATTTTAAATTTATTCTTACTATTGCTTTAATAGAAGTACTTTGTTATATGGCAGTTGATATGTATTTAGCATCTATGCCAAATATTGCATCATATTTTGGAACTTCTTATTCTAAAGTACAATTAACTCTTACGTTTTATCTATTTTCAATGGGAATTGGTCAACTATTTTTTGGTCCAATAATAGATTATTTTGGAAGAAAAATACCTTTGATATTAGGAGTTCTACTCTACTCTTTATGTTCGATTTTAATTACACTTTCAACAAATATTGAACTATTTTTACTTTTTAGAATTATTCAAGGTTTAAGTGTCGCTTTAATATATGTTTCTATTATAAGTATGGTAAGAGATGTATCAAAAGGAAGAGTTGCAGCAAATATCTTTGCAATATTAATTACTATTGGAGCAATAACTCCTATTTTAGCTCCAACTTTTGGAGGATATATAGAACAAGAGTTTGGATGGAAAACTGTATTTTATACACTGTTTTCATTAGCAATTTTTTTATCAATAATGTCTTTTTTTACACTACAAGAGACTTTAAAAGAGGAAAAGAAAGTAAAAATAAATTTTAAAAATATTTTTATTATCTATTTCAAAATTATAAAAGACAGAAAATTCTTAACTCCTGCTATTACAGCTTGTTTGATGTACATGTTTGTATTTGCATATATTGCAGGAGCTAGTTTTGCTTATCAAGAGATTTATAAACTTGATTCAAAAACATTTGGTTTAATATTTGGACTAACTGGAAGTGCCCTTTTGTTAGGAGCGTTACTTTCTACTAAACTATTAAAAGTATTTAATATGAAACAACTATCTATTTCGGGAGCTTTTATTTTAGTTATTGGCTCAATTATTAGTTTTTTTAGTGTAAATATTAATTTTATTGGTTTTGATGGAATAGTTGCAGGATTTTTTATCTCATTCTTTGGTTTAGGACTTTGTGAAGCAAGTCTATTTTCTATGGCTATGTCTTCTCAAGAAAAATCAGTTGGAGCAACTGCTGCACTATTAGGTTCATTACAACTTTTACTTCCAGCAAGTGCAACTTTAGTAGCAGGATATTTAGTAGAAATATCAATTATTTATTGGTTAGGAATTATTCTTTTTTTAGGAATTTTATCTTTCTTATTTACTTATATAGTTTTTAATAATAAAAAACTATAAGTAATTAAGGTTTTATTTTTCCAAGTTGTTTTGAATATTTTATAGCATCTTCAAGATTTGAAAAGGTTGTTACATAGTCAAATTTTGCTCTTTGTAGTTTGTTTTGAATATTTTGATTGAGTCCACAAAATATTAGTTTCTTTTGTTCCGTTTCAAAACTATTAACTATTGATTTCAAAGCAACCATTGCTGTTACATCAAGCATTGAAACATTTTTCATATTTAAAATTACAATATTTGTTTTTTCATTAATATTCAAAAGTGTTTTTAGAGCTTTTTGTGCAGCTCCAAAAAACATAGGTCCATTAATATCATAAATTAATATATTTTCTAAATTATCTTGATATTCTCGTGATTGATTAGATACAAGTTCAATTGAATATAAATCAATTGTTCTTTTTATAAATAAAACTGATGCAAGTCCAATTCCAACAGCAACAGCAATTTGCATATCGATAATTACTGTTAAGAAAAAGCAAGTTAACAAAACATATACATCATCTTTTTGAGCAATTTTTATAATATTTACAAAGTGTTTTACTTCTGACATATTCCAAGCAACCATAAGTAAAAGTGCAGAAAGTGACGCCATAGGTAAATATGAAAGATATTTTGCTAAAAATGTAATTGAAACTAAAATAAATAAAGAGTGAACAATTGAAGATAACTTTGAAGTTCCACCTGATTTTATATTTACAACTGTTCTTGCAATCGCCGCAGTTGCAGGAATTCCTCCAAAAAATGGAACAATCATATTTGTGATTCCTTGTCCAATTAACTCTTTATTTGGATCAGTTTTATTTCCTGTCATACCATCACTTATAACAGCACATAAAAGTGACTCTAAAGCTCCCAAAATTGCAATAGCAATTGCATGTGGAAGAAGTTTATAAATCAAAGTAAAATTTATATCTTCTGGAGCTAAAAAAGACCAAGGTAAAGAAAACTGTAAAGGTATAGGAGGAATTCCTGTTCCTTCTAATGAACCAATTTTATAATTAAATGTCGAATTAATAGTTGAAATATCTATATTAAAATATATATTCAAAAATGCAACCACGATAGTTGTGATAGTCAAAGCTATCAAAGCTGAAGGTATTTTACTTTTTGTTTTTTGCCAAAAAATAAGTAAAGAAAGTGTTAATGCACCTATAAAAAATTCGTAAATATTAAACGTGTGAAAAGAGTTAAAAATTAAATAAATTTTATCTAAATAACTTCCTTCAAAATTAGGAATTGTTAATCCAAAAAAATCTTTTATTTGAAATGTTGCAATCACAACTGCAATTCCAGAAGTAAAACCTACTGTTACAGGATAAGGAATTAGCTCTATTAAAGTTCCAAGTTTTAAAACTCCAATTAAAACTAAAATAATTCCAGATAATAAACCACAAAGAAGTAATCCAGTAATTCCAAACTCTTGAACAATAGGAATTAAGATTACTATAAATGCAGCCGTTGGTCCAGAGATATTTATTTTACTGCTACCAAAAACTGCTGCAAATATCCCTGCAATAATTGCTGTATAAAGACCAAGTTCAGGTGGAACACCAGTTGCAATTGCTAAAGCCATAGATAATGGAAGAGCAATTATTCCAACTGTTAACCCCGATAAAATATTATCTTTCATTTTATACCCGCTTAGAATAAAATTATAATTTGCGACCTAAACATAAGTATAAATTTTTTTATAAGATATAAATTTTACGATTTATATCCTCTTTATTTTCTTTTATTTTCTTTTGCCAGAAATCAACTTTTACTTGATCTCTTGGTTGTTTAAAAAGTCCATTTTTATATGTATTTACTAGCATTTTTTGCGCTTCTAAAACACCTTGTAAAGCTGCAAATTCAAGTAGTTCAACACCTTTTTCATTATCAACTTTTGTATTTATTCCTTGAAGATAAAATCTTGAAAGTTGATAAGCAGATGTTGGATCAATATCACTAGATTTTTGTAATAATTCAAAAGATTTATTTAAATCTTTTTCTACACCTTCACCTTTATAATACAAAAAAGACAAAGGTAAATTTGCATAAATATTGTCATTGTTTTTTGCTTGATTTAAATATTTTAAAGCCGATTTATAATCTTTTTTATCAGCCCAATAAGTTCCTAATCTAATTTGTGCAAAAGAGTTAGTATTTTCTATTTTTTTATAACAATCTAATTTTGTAGCTTCATTTTCTATTTCTTGACATTTATTTGCTTCATCTAAAAGTACTGTGTAATCAGTCGAACCAAAAAAATCAAAACTTAAAAATGATGGCATTTTAAATGAACAAGCTGTAAATAAAAATACAGCTACCATTGAGAGTAAAATTTGTTTTATCATCTATCTTCCATAAATTCTTTTCATAAAATCGTCATTGTTCTCTTGATATTGAAGAGTCCAAAACTCACTTTTTTCTAAATCTGGCTCAATATATTGCCCATTTGAATAAAGAATACTTAATTCATTTTGTGCAGTTTTTACGCCATTTTCTCCAGCAAGAGTCAAATATTTAACTCCATCTACATAATTTCCTTGTGAAAAATAGAAATATGATATTTTATAAGCAGCTATCGGATCGATATCTTTTGTACTTTTTAAAAGGTTAAATGCTTTTTTATCATCCATATCAACGCCTAATCCATTACTATACAAATCAGCAATTAAAGATATTGCATAAAAATTACCTTGTTCTTTAGCCATAGTATATCTTTTTAGTGATTCGTCAAATAATCCCCTATATTGAGCGTCTAATCCAAGTCTTAGCTGAGCAAAAGAGTTCTTATATGAAATCAAATCGTAACAATCTTTTTCAAATGTTATATTCATATTTCTACATTGTTCTGCAATTGCAAGTTCACTTGATAAAACATCTGCATTTTTACCATAATTTGAACATCCACTAAAAACATAAAGTGATAAAAGTGGTAAAGATAACTTTGTAAAAAATGTAATAATTTTAATCATATAACTCCTTTTTTATAAATGCTCATATTCTAGCATTTTTTTATTCATTTGTAGTTAAGAGATATTGAGATATGATAATAATTTTTAAAGGAATTCAAATGATTTTCATGGGACTATTTTTTGGAATTATTACAATTGTAATCTCTTTAAACGTTTATAATCATATAAATTCAGACAAAATTGAAGATTATTTAAAAACTATTAATTGTAAAGATTTTATATATTCAAAAGGTTCATATAAAGCTTTTTGTGAAGATAAACTATTAGAAGTAAAAAATAGTTTTATTTTAGATTTAGAAAACAATCAGATTTTAGAAGTAGATTATAAAAATATCAAAAAATTGGAAGAAGAAAATGAAAATCTACATATTTTAACTACAAATGAAGATTTTAAAATCCAATTTAAAGAAAAAAGTGATTTAGAAAAGTTTAAAGAAAAACTAAATAGTAAAATTATAGGAGAGAAATGAAAGAGGTAATAAATTTTATAAAGGCAAAAAATATTGAGAATACGACTTTTTTTGCCCAACTAAAATGTTCGGTTGAAGAAGCTAAAATATTACAATTTATGTCAAAAGAGTTTGTAAATGGAAGAGATACACTTTGCGTAATTGATATATTGACTGAATTTTATGATACAAAAAACTATGAACATTTAGAAAAATTAGATTTAATAAAATCTCTTTTAGAGTTTGGTTGGTTAATACAAGTTTCTTTTGATCAAGTAAAGTTAAGTGAAGCTTCAAAACTTGAGCTAATCAACTCAAATGTATCTTTATCAAGTGCTTATTTAAAAATGTTAGAAAATGGAAGTAGCGATTTTGTACTACCAGAAATCAAAAACTATTCAGACCATTTGGAATATTTACAAGACCAATTTTTTAGAATAGATTTAGCTCAACAGCTAAATGTAGTAAAGAAAAATTTTGATGTAAATAGTCCTAGTTCAAATAGACTAAAATCAAAACTTTTACTTTTAGAAAATAGAATAAAAGAGAGAATAAAAGTTACTTCTAACTCAATTATGCTTGAAGATTTTTTTAAAGAAAATAATCTAAATGAACAAGAACAAACTCTGTTTTTAGCACTTCTAAAAGAGGAATATTCTGGAGGAGATGGAAGTTTAAGAGATATGAATTCTTTAATTGAATTAATCTCAAGTGATGATTATGAAAAAATAAAATATAGAAGTTTACTTGAAGAGAGTTCAACTTTAGTTTCAAAATCACTTATTGATTATGATGAAGTTTTAACTCCTTTTGGTGGAATAAATAGAAACTTTTATATTCCAGATGAAGTTTTATATAAAATCTCTCATCCTACTAAAAAAAGTACATCTGTTGGAAAAATCAAACTTGATACAATCATAAAAGAGCAAGATATGTTTGAGTTAATCTCTACAACAAAAAATTTAGATGATGTAATTTTAAATGAAAAAACAAAAGAGACTTTAGATTTACTTTTAAAACAAGTTGATAAAGATGTAATAAATAGATTGAAACAATGGGGAATAAAGGATAAAAAAAGAGGAATTGAAGCAAAAATAATCTTTTATGGAGTTGCTGGAACTGGAAAAACTTTAACAGCCCTTGCTTTAGCAAAATCTTTGAAAAAAGAGGTTTTAAGCTTTGACTGTTCAAAAATCTTATCAATGTATATTGGTGAGAGTGAAAAAAATGTTAGAAGTATTTTTGATAAATATTATGAACTAAGAAGCCAAACAAAAAGTGAGCCAATCTTACTTTTAAATGAAGCTGACCAATTTTTAAGTGCAAGAAGTAGTGGAAATACAAGTAGTAGTGATAAAATGCACAATCAAATGCAAAATATCTTTTTAGAACAAATTGAAAGATTTGATGGAATATTAATCGCAACTACAAACTTACTTGAAAACTTAGATAAAGCATTTTCAAGAAGATTCAACTACAAAATTGAGTTTGTAAAACCAAATAAAAATCAAAGAATTGCTCTTTGGAAAAAACTTCTTCCTTCAAATTTACCACTTGAAAAAGATTTTGATATAGAAGAGTTAGCAAAATATGAACTTACTGGTGGGCAAATAGAACTTGTTATAAAAAATACAGCATATAAAATAGCAGTAAATGATAATCCTATTTTTAAACTTGAAGATTTTAAAGAACAAATAACAAAAGAACAAAAAGGTCAATTTGATAGTGAAACTAAAGTTGGATTTTTTTAATAAAGGCAAATGAAAATGAATAAATTTGAAAATATAAAAACAAGTGATTTTATCATATCTTTTGGAACATTTTTTGAAAATAATCTTGAATTAAAAGATGAAGTTTTAAAAAGTATAGAGAAAAATCAAACAAAATTTGTATATATGTTTCCTATTGATAATGCAAATTTAAAACCTTTTTACACTCAATTTATAAAGTATGAAGTTGGAAGTGAAGAAGGAATTTGTGCCCTACTTCTTGATACTTTTGCAAAAAACTATGATGAAAAAACAAAAGAGTTTATAAACAATCTTGATTTAGGATATATTTCAGCAGAAAGTAGTGCTGGAGAAGAAGAGTTTGAAGAAGCATTTGAAGATTATAAAAATTCAAATTCTAAAATTTTGATTATTGGTGAAGATATAAAAAATCACGAAAAAGTTGATAATATCATCAAATTATTAGCAACTATAAAAAAATATTCAGATTTTGATTTTCTCATTTTAGATGAAGATTTAGAAAATAAAATAAACTCTTGTGAAGATTTTGATTTAGAAGAGATTGAAGAGTTAAAATCTTTTAATGGAACTTTAGTTTATTCTTTAGTTGGAATTGATTCACCTGTATTACAAGCAAGTCTAACATTTGCAAATATAGCAAAAGTAAAAGATGGCGAAAATATACAAATTATCTCTAAGAATGAAAAGATAAACAAAATTCTAAAAATAGATGAAAAACTAACAGGAACAGTGGCTATTTTAAATGTAAAGAATAGTCCAAATGAATACAAATATAAACAAGTAAAAATTGAAAAGGAGTAATATATGAGCAAAATTATTAGTGTAGGTCATTCACCTGATGCCGATGATATATTTATGTATTATGCTATTAAATTTGGCTGGGTAAGTTTAGATGACGCAAAATTTGAAAATATTGCTTTAGATATAGAGACTTTAAATCAAGCAACACTAAAAGGCATTTATGATATTTGTGCTATTTCATTTGCTTTATATCCATTTGTAAAAGATGATTATGCTTTACTTAAAACTGCTGTTTCATTTGGACAAGGTTATGGACCAAAACTTATAAAGAAAAAAGGAACTACTTTAAAAAGAAATTTTAAAGTAGGACTTAGTGGTGAATTTACAACAAATGCCCTTTTATTTAAAATTGCTTATCCAGATGCAAGAATTACTTATATGAACTTTTTAGATATAGAAAAAGCAGTTCTTGATGGAACTGTTGATGCTGGAGTTTTAATCCATGAATCTATTTTAACTTATGATAATGAGTTAGAAGTTGAACGAGAAATTTGGGATATTTGGGTTGAATTATGTGAAGGAGAAAATTTACCTCTTCCTCTTGGTGGAATGTGTTTAAGACGCTCTATCCCACTTCATGATGCTATAAAATATGAAAATGCTTTAATAAAAGCCGTTGATGTTGCAAATAAAAATAGAAAAACTTTAGCTCCAATGTTACTTGAAAAAGGTCTTATCAGAGTTGATGCATCAACTTTAAATAAATATTTAGACCTTTATGCAAACGATACTTCAGTAAAAATGAGTGAAATCCAATATAAAGCCTTGGATAAACTTTTTAGTTTAGGTTATAAACATGGACACTATCAAGATTTGATAAAGGCAGAAGATTTTTTAATTCCAAGCGAATATGAAGAGTTAAGAAGTAGATGAATAGCGTAAAAACAGTTGACTTTAAAAGATACTCTTCTATTCATATAGGACCTTTAAAAGAAGTTTTAGTTATAAATGAAATAGGTGATTATAAAGATTATCAAATAATTGGAAGAGCAAATAATCTACTTGTTTCTCCAAATTGTGAAAAAAAATTTGCCATTTTAGGTGAAGAATTTGATTATATAAAAGAAGATGAAAAATTTTTATATGTAGGTTGTGCAACAACAAGTGGAAAACTTCTAACATATACAAGAAAAAATGATATAGCAAATTTAGAATTTTTAGCAAAATTACCTGGAAATTTAGGTGGTTTGGTAAAAATGAATGCTGGACTTAAATCTTGGGAAGTTTTTAACTATATTGAAAAAATAAAAACAAAAGATGGTTATATAAATAAAGAAGATATTGATTACTCATATAGAGAAACAAAAATAAATACTATAGTTTATGAAGTAGTTTTTCGTAAAGAATATGGCTTTTCACAAGATATGCTAAAAGAGTTTACAAAAATGCGAGATAATCAACCAAATATGGCAAGTGCTGGAAGCTGTTTTAAAAATCCAAAAGGTGATTTTGCAGGACGACTTATAGAAGCAGTTGGTCTAAAAGGTCATAAAATTGGTGATATGGGATTTTCTGAACAACATGCAAATTTTTTAGTAAATTATGGAAATGGAACTTTTGAAGATGCCATAACTTTGATAAATTTAGCAAAAGAAAAAATAAAAAAAGCATTTGACATAAATATAGAGGAAGAAATTATCATTTATAATTAATTTTATTTAAAATTAAAATTTAGACTTTACCTATTCCTAAATATAATAAATATTTGTAAAAAGTATCTATACATTATTATAATATTACACTTTTTATGTTAGAATTCAAACTTTTAGAAAATACGAAGGCAGTTTAAGTGAAAAATTTAGTAATAGTGGAGTCTCCAGCAAAAGCAAAAACAATCTCAAAATTCTTAGGTAATGATTTTATTGTTATGGCTTCTATGGGACATGTAAGAGATTTACCAAAATCGAGTTTAGGATTTGATCCAAATGATAATTTTAAACCAAAATATCAAATTAGTACAGATAAGAAAAAAGTTATAACTGATTTAAAAAAACATATATCAAAAGACACCACAATTTACCTAGCTGCCGATGAAGATAGAGAGGGAGAAGCTATTGCTTGGCACTTAATTCCTGCCCTTAAAATCGAAAAAAATCCAATAAAAAGAATAGTTTTTCACGAAATTACAAAAGATGCCATTTTAAAGGCTTTAGAAAATCCAAGAGATGTTGATCAAAATTTAGTTGATGCTCAACAAGCAAGACGTATTTTAGATAGAGCTGTTGGTTATGAACTTTCACCACTATTATGGAAAAAAGTAAGATATGGTTTAAGTGCAGGAAGAGTTCAATCAGTTGCAGTTAGAATAATCGTAGATAGAGAAAATGAAATAAGAGCCTTTGTTCCTGAAGAGTATTGGAAAATAAAAGCTGATTTTATAAATCCTGAGTTAAAAGCTGAACTTGCAAAAGAGAATGGAAAAACTCTAAAAATCTCAAATGAAAAACAAGCTTTAGAAATTGAAGCTTCATTAAAACAAGGAAGTTATAAATTAGTAGATATTGAAGAAAAAGAGAGCACTAGAAATCCTGCTGCTCCTTTTACAACTTCAACACTACAACAAGAAGCAAGTAGAAAACTTGGTTTTTCAGTTAAACAAACAATGATTATAGCTCAACAACTTTATGAAGGAAATGTAGGAAATATTCCAAATCATACAGGTGGACTTATAACTTATATGAGAACAGACTCTTTAAATCTTTCAACAGTTGCTACAACTGCAGCAAAAGCTGTAATTGATGAAGAGTATGGAAAAGAGTATGCTTTAAATAAACCTCGAGTTTATACAACAAAATCAAAAGGTGCACAAGAAGCTCACGAAGCAATTCGTCCTGTAAATCTTGCTTTAAGACCAAGTCAAATAAAAGAGTTTGTTGAACCTGCTCAATATAGACTTTATAGCCTTATTTGGAAAAGAACACTTGCTACTCAAATGGCTCAAGCTAAAATAGCAAATACAACTTATAAAATTGAAGCTGGAAAAAGTAAAGAGTTTGAATTTCAAGTAAAAGGGCAAAGGATTATTTTTGCTGGATTTATGAAAGCTTATACAGAAGGTAGTGATAATCCAGAAGCTGCACTTGATAGTAGTGAGAAAATTTTACCAAATATAAAAGAAGGTACTATTTTAGAGTTAGAAAAACTAGAAAGTGAGCAAAATTTCACAAAACCACCTGCTCGTTATACAGAAGCTTCTTTAGTTAAAAAACTTGAGAGTGAAGGAATTGGACGTCCATCAACTTATGCTCCAACTATTTCAACTATTCAAGCAAGAGAATATGTAAGTAAAACAGAAGATAATAAACTAATTCCTACACAAACGGGAGAAATTGTAAATAGTTTCTTAGTTGACCATTTTTCGAATATCGTAGATTTAGGTTTTACAGCTAAAATTGAAGAAGAGTTTGATGAAATTGCAGAAGGAAAAATTGCTTGGGAAGAAGTAATGAAAAACTTTTATGGCGGTTTCAAAAAAACTATCGATGAAAAGGAAAGTAGCGTAAGTAAAGAGGATTATTTACAAGTAAATGAACTTGGAATTGACCCAAAATCAGGAAAACCAGTAAGTGCAAGAGTTGGAAGATTTGGTCCATTTGTACAAATTGGAACAAAAGATGATGAAGAAAAACCAAAATTTGTAGCAATTCCTGATAATTTGAATATGGATACAATTACACTTGAAGAAGCTTTATTTTTATTTAACCTTCCAAGAGTTGTTGGAAATACACAAAATGGTGATGAAATAAAAGCAAATATTGGAAGATTTGGTCCATATTTACAAGTAAAAACTAAATTTTATTCACTTAAAACTGATGATCCTTATACTATTGATTTAAATAGAGCATTAGAGATAATAAAAGATATAGATGAAGCAAAAGAGAAATCAACTATAAAAACTTTTGATAAAGAAAAAATCCAAATTCTTGTTGGTCAATATGGTCCATACATTAAACAAGGAAGAAAAAACTTCAAAATCCCAAAAGATAAAAATGTTGAAGATTTAACTTTGGAAGAGTGTTTAGAAATTATAGAAAAAGATTCTAAAGGTTCAACAAAAAGAACAACGACAAAAAAATCTGCTACAGAAAAGAAAACTTCAAAAAAAAGTACTGATAAAAAATAATGAAAATTGGTATTCTATCGGATAGTCACCTAAAAAGTGACTATGCAAAAGAGGTAATTGATTTATTAAAAGAAAAGAATTGTGAATATCTGATTCATGCTGGAGATTTTTGTTGTGAAAAGAATCTTCAACTATTAAAAGAATCAAATCTAAAATATATTGTGGTTTTTGGAAATAACGATAGAGATTTATTTGATTTAGCTTCTAAATATAATATTAAATCTGAACCATATTATTTCAAAATAGAAGATTTAAAATTTAAACTTATGCACTTGCCATATCACTTAACTCCAGATAGTAATATAGTTATTTTTGGGCATACACACAAATTTCATTGTGAATATACAAATAAAACTCTGTTTTTAAATCCAGGAGAAGTTTGTGCAAGAGAAGAACCAATAATTTCGTGTATGCAACTTGAAATTAATGAAAATGAGTATATAATCTCTCGCTATTTTAGAAATATAAATGAAAACAATTTTATGAAAGAAGAGTTTAAATATGAGCGATAATAAAATTTATTTATGTGCAATATCAAATATAGAAAGTGGTACTTGTAATGAAGATTGTAAATTCTGTACACAAAGTGTAAAGTACAAAGCTGATATAGAAAGATATAGAAGAAAAGAGATTGAAGATATTGTAAATGAAGCAAAAAAAGCAAGAGCAAATAAAGCTGTTGGATTTTGTTTAGTTACAGCAGGAACTGGTCTTGATGATAAAAGACTTGATTATGTATGTCGTGCAGCTGATGCTGTTCATAAAGCTGTTCCAGATATTTCACTTATTGCCTGTAATGGAATTGCAAGTTATGAGCAATTAAAAGAGTTAAAAAAACATGGAATAGAAAATTATAACCATAACTTAGAAACTGCTAGAGAGTTTTACAATGAGATTTGTACAACACACTCTTGGGATGATAGATATGAAACTTGTTTAAATGCAAAAAAAGCAGGATTATATTTATGCACTGGTGGAATTTTTGGTTTAGGTGAAACTCAAGAAAATAGAATTTCAATGCTTGAATCAATTGCAAGTTTAGAACCTATGTCAGTTCCAATCAATTTTTTCCATCCAAATGATGCACTTCCATTGGTTAAAAATCCTTTAACAAAACAAGAAGCTTTTGATTTAGTAAAACTTGCAAGAAGTTATCTTCCAAATCAAATGTTAATGATTGCTGGCGGAAGAGAGTTAATGTTTGGTGAAGAACAATATGATGTATTTAAACATGGAGCAAATGCTTTAGTTGTTGGAGATTATTTAACAACAGGTGGAAGAGATGCCCAAGATGATATAGATGCTGTTACAGCTTTAGGATATGAAATAGCTTTCGCTTGTCATCAATAATAAAAGTAAGATATTCTTACTTTTATTTAGAAGTGATTGTTACAATATTGTCTTTATAATCTACACTATATTTTGAAGGTTTATTTGCTAACTCAACTGCAACTCTGAAAAAACCTGCTTTCTCATGATTTCCAACTGCAACTGATTTAAAATTTTTTGAAGTTAAGTTATCTTTTTTTGAGTTAAATGAAACTTTTCCTTTAAAATCAAGAGCTAATTTTTTCTCTTTTTCAATAGAGAACTTTTTAAACATCTCATGAGTAGTATGAATTAATATTTTATTATCATTAAATTCAATTTTAACAAATGGCAAAATATTTTTTGTTGTCAAAGCTTCATTATCATCTGCAACATCTGCTCTTGGTTTTACATATACAACTTGTTCAGGCTCTTTTTTTGCAATCTCTTTTTTTACAATTTCTTTTGCTTTTTGTTCAGTTTGTTGTTTTGTTTTTTGAATTAAAGAATCAACTTCTTGTTTAGTATATGTTTTTGGAACAACTGGTGTTGGAGGCACAGGAGTACTCTTTTTTTCATTTTTATTTGCATTTTGCATTTGTTGTTGTACTTTTTTTATATATTCAGCTTCTTGAATTGCTTCAGGTGTAGTTAAATTTTCATTAAATTCATACATTTTACCTGTTTCTTCTTCGTACAAAGCAAATGGATTTTCTCTTGCATTTAAACTTATTGCTAATAAAGCACCCAATGTAAATAAAAATAAAGTTTTCATTCTTCTGGCTCCAAATTTTTTAGTTCAAAATACTCTTTTTGTAAATAAGCATTTTCTCTTTGTAATCTCAATATTTCACTTTCTAACCACTCTTTTTTATGTTTTAAATCACTATAAACTTGCAAAGAGTTATCACCAAAGAGAACATTAACTGTATGATAAGAAAGATATATCGTAGCTAGCAGTGATATCACTGCTACTAAGATAAATCCTTGATATCCTTTAGTTTTTTTTTGTTTCATATACTATTTTTTTGAAAAAGGTTGTTTTCCTAAATATTCAGCATAACCTATTTCTGCACCTATTTCAAGAAGTCTATTATATTTTGCAATTCTATCACTTCTTGCAGTACTTCCTGTTTTTATCTGACCACAATTTAAAGCAACTGCAAAATCTGCAATAAATGCATCTTCGCTTTCACCACTTCTATGACTCATAATACAATTGTAGTTATTTCTTTGTGCAAGTCTAATAGTTTGCATAGTTTCACTTACAGTTCCAATTTGATTTGGTTTAATTAATACTGCATTTGCAATACCTTTTTTGATACCTTCAGCAACTATTGAAGCATTTGTAACAAATAAATCATCTCCAACTAATTGAACTTTTGAACCTAATTTTTCAGTTAAAATTTTCCATCCATCCCAATCATCTTCGCTTAAACCATCTTCAATTGAAACTATTGGATATTTAGAACATAAATCAGCATAATAATCAACAAGCTCAGCAGAAGTTAATTCTCTGTTTTCACCTTTTAAAACATATTTTTTTGTTTTTTCATCGATTAATTCTGAAGCTGCAACATCAAGAGCAATAGAGATTTGCTCACCACCTTTATATCCAGCTTTTTCAATCGCACTCATAATAACAGAAATTGGTTCTTCGTTTGATTTTAAATTTGGAGCAAAACCACCCTCATCACCAACAGCTGTACTTTCACCCATAGAATCGATAACTTTTTTTAAGTGTTGATAGATTTCTGCAACAGCTCTTAATCCATCATTAAAGTTTTCAAAACCTGTTGGCATAATCATATATTCTTGAAAATCAACAGAGTTATTTGCGTGTTCTCCACCATTTATGATATTAAACATTGGAACAGGCATAGTCATAGCATTTGCTCCACCTAAATATCTATATAATGGGATTTGTAAAGAATTAGCCGCTGCTCTTGCAGTTGCCATAGATACACCTAAAACTGCATTTGCTCCAAGATTTGAATAGTTGTGTGTTCCATCAATATCTTTCATAGTTGCATCAACTTCTGCTTGATTAAATGGACTTAATCCAATTAGTTCATCAGCTATTTTTGTGTTTACATTTTCAACAGCTTTTAAAACACCTTTACCTAAAAATCTATTATCACCATCTCTTAGTTCTAAAGCTTCTCTTTTTCCTGTACTAGCGCCACTTGGAACAATAGCACTTCCTTTTGTTCCATCACTTAAAATTACTGTAGCTCTTACAGTTGGATTTCCTCTTGAATCTAATACTTCATCAGCGTAAATATTATCAATAAATACCACTAGGTCTCCTATTTTCATAATTTGTAAGATTATAGCTAAAAAAGATTTGTTATTTGCTTTTGTAAGGGGTTAATGTAGAAATTTTTAAGAAGTTAATCAAAGGAAAAATCCTTTGATTATTTAGTCATCTAAACCAGCTATATCATCGCTATCATCAGCTCCACTTGTTATAAGTTCATCATTTACACCCATAGATTCTAAGATTTTATTTTCAATTTCTCGTGCAATTTCTGGATTATCTTTTAAGAATACTTTAGAGTTTTCTCTACCTTGTCCAATTTTTGAATCTCCATAACTAAACCAAGCTCCTGCTTTATCAACAATATCAAGTTTTACACCATAATCAACAAGTTCACCAGTTTTTGAAATACCTTCTCCGAACATAATATCAAACTCTGCTTGTTTAAATGGAGCTGCAACTTTATTTTTTACAACTTTTACTTTAACTCTATTTCCAATAGAATTTTCACCTTGCTTTAAAGTTGCAATTCTTCTAATATCAAGTCTAACCGAAGAGTAGAATTTAAGTGCATTTCCACCAGTAGTAGTTTCAGGACTTCCATATCCTGTCATACCAATTTTCATTCTTATTTGGTTAATAAAAATAACCGTACAATTCATTTTACTTAAAAGTCCAGTTACTTTTCTTAATGCTTTACTCATAAGTCTTGCTTGAACTCCAACTTGTTGGTCGTCCATATCTCCATCGATTTCTACCTTTGGAGTAAGTGCAGCAACTGAATCTACAACTACTAAATCAACAGCTCCACTTCTAATAACAGTTTCCAGAATCTCTAATGCTTGTTCTCCAAAATCTGGTTGAGAAACAAGTAAATTATCTGTATCAACTCCTATTTCTTTTGCATATTTTACATCAAGTGCATGTTCAGCATCTATAAATGCACAAACTCCACCAGCTTTTTGAGCTTCTGCAATAGCGTGTAAAGTTAAAGTTGTTTTTCCTGAACTTTCAGGTCCATAAATTTCAATAACTCTTCCTCTTGGAAGCCCTCCAACACCTAAAGCTAAATCAAGACCTAAAGAACCAGTACTAATAGTTTCAACAGGAATAACTTCTTTATCTCCAAGTCTAATTAAAGTACCTTTACCAAAAGCTTTATCTATTTGTTTTATAGCTAATTCTAACGATTTTTTTTGATTTTCATCCATAATTTACTTCCTATTATTGTTCTTTTTATATTTATGCCGAAATCTTAGCAGATTTTTTTTAAACTCATAAATTTCATTACAATTTGTAATATTTTTTATTTTAGATATTTTCTTTTTCTATTTTTTCAATACTTTCAATTGTTTTTATGTGAGAATTTACTCTTCTTTGCATAGAGTGAGATTTTATATGTTTTGCTAGTATTTTTGTGTATTTTTTATAATTTCTTGAATCTTTTTCAAAAGTTGCAAGTTTCTTTTGTATCTTCAAAATATCTTGTGGAATTGTATTTTGCATATTTAAAATTCACCTTAATATAAAATGTACTTTTTAATTATTACATATATACTATTAAAATATAAAATAAATGTAATATTTGATATTATGTTCTTAAGACAAAGACTCATCTAAGGGATAATAAATGTTTAATGGTAAGAATATATTAATAACTGGTGGAACGGGAAGTTTCGGTAAAAAATATACAAAAATTTTACTGGAAAAATATACACCAAATAAGATAATCATTTATAGTAGAGATGAACTTAAACAATATGAAATGGCACAAGAATATAGTGATAGATGTATGAGATATTTTATTGGGGATGTAAGAGATGAAGCAAGACTAAAAAAAGCTACAAAAGATGTCGATTTCATAATTCACGCAGCAGCTCTTAAACATGTTCCAATAGCTGAATATAATCCCATGGAATGTATAAAAACTAATATAAACGGTGCTCAAAATGTTATTGATGCAGCAATTGAAAATGGTGTATCAAAAGTAATTGCACTTTCTACTGATAAAGCAGCAAATCCTGTAAATCTTTATGGCGCAACAAAATTAGCTTCAGATAAACTTTTTGTAGCAGCAAATAATCTAGTTGGAACTCAAGATACTAAATTTAGTGTTGTTAGATATGGAAATGTTGTAGGAAGCCGTGGTTCTGTTGTACCTTTTTTCAAAAAACTTATTAATGAAGGAGTTAAAGAACTTCCAATAACAGATGAAAAAATGACAAGATTTTTTATAACTTTAGAAGATGGAGTTAATTTTGTATTAAAAAACTTTGAAAGAATGCAAGGAGGAGAAATATTTATACCAAAAATTCCTTCTATGAAAATAGTTGATATGGCAAAAGCTATTGCTCCAAATTTATCTCATCAAATCATAGGGATTCGCCCAGGAGAAAAACTGCATGAAATTATGTGTCCAGCAGATGATAGTCATTTAACTTTAGAATTTGAAGATCATTATGTGATAAAACCAACTATTCATTTTACAACAAGAATGGATTATCAAAAAAATTTATTAGGTGAAGTAGGAAAACCTGTTGTTCAAGGATTTGAATACAATTCAGGTAACAATGCTCAATGGCTAAGTAGTGAAGAATTTTTAGAAATGGTAAAAAGAATATGATAAATTTTATACCTTATGGAAAACAAACTATTGATGAAGATGATATAAATAGTTTAGTTGAAACTTTAAAATCAGATTTTTTAACAACTGGTCCAAAAGTTCAAGAATTTGAAGAAAATATTGCAAAATATTGTAATGCAAAATATTGTGTAGCTGTATCAAATGGAACAGCTGCTCTTCATCTGGCTTCATTAGCACTTTTAAATAAAAATGATAAAGTATTAACTACTCCAAACTCTTTTTTAGCAACTTCAAATGCTATTCTTTATGTAGAAGCAAAACCAATTTTTGTTGATATTGAAGAAGATGGAAATATTGACCTAGATTTATGCGAAGAGGAATTAAAAAAAGATAGTTCAATAAAAGCTATTTATGTTGTACACTTTAGTGGAAATCCTATAAATCAAAAAAAATTAAAACATTTAAAAGATACTTATAATATAAAAATTTTAGAAGATTGTGCCCACTCATTAGGTGCAATTTTTGAAAATACAAAAGCAGGAAGTTGCCAAAATAGTGATTGTAGTATTTTATCTTTTCATCCTGTAAAACATATAACAACTGGTGAAGGTGGTGCAATTACTACAAATTCAAAAGAGATTTATGAAAAGCTATTAGAACTTAGATCTCATGGTATGCATAAATTTCCTGATATTGCTCCTTGGTATTACGAGATGCACTCTTTAGGATTTAATTATAGAATTACAGATATGGCTTGTGCGTTAGGGTTAAGTCAATTAAAAAAACTAAATAGTTTTATACTAAAAAGAAAAGAGATAGCAAAAAGATATGATGAAATCTTTATCAATAGCATCGTAAAACCTCTATATTTATATAATGAAAATTCATCTTATCATCTTTATGTCGTAAGAGTGGATTTTACGAAACTAAATATTTCAAAAATAGAGTTATTTAATAAAATGAAAGAAAAAAATATAGGATTGCAACTTCATTATATTCCTATAAATAAACAACTTTTTTACAAAAATTTAGGTTTTGGAAATGAAAAAATACCTATTATGGATAAATATTATGAAGAGTGTTTTTCTCTTCCTATGTATCCAAGTTTAACAATAGACGAACAAAAATATGTTATAAAAAATTTATTGGAAATTCTAAATGACTAAATGTGTAGCGATAATTCCAGCTCGAGGTGGAAGTAAACGAATTCCTAAAAAAAATATAAAAAACTTTCATGGAAAACCACTTATTGCTTATAGTATTGAAGTTGCATTAAAATCAAAACTTTTTGATAAAGTAGTAGTTTCAACTGATGATGAAGAAATCGCAAAAATAGCAAAAGAGTTTGGAGCAGAAGTTCCATTTTTACGACCAAAAGAGTTAAGTGATGACTTTACAGGAACTGGTGCAGTTATAAATCATGCTATTAATTTTTTAAAAGAGCAAGGAGAAAATATAAATTTTGTTTGCACTATTTATGCAACTGCTCCACTTTTACAAGAAAAATATCTAATAAAAGCCTATGAAAGACTAAAAAACTCAAATGCAAAAAATGCTTTTTCTTGTACTTCGATGCCATTCCCAATTCAAAGAACTTTTAAAATAACATCAAATGAAAGATGTGAGATGTTTTGGCCAGAAAATTTTATGAAACGTAGCCAAGACTTAGAAGAAGCTTTTCAAGATGCAGGACAATTTTACTGGACGAATCTAAATATAAAATCAGATGAAATTACATTTGGTAAAGATAGTATTCCAATAATATTACCAAGATATTTAGTTCAAGATATAGACACTTTAGAAGATTGGCAAAGAGCTGAATTTATGTATGAAGCTATTAAAAGGAGTGAATTTTGAAAATTGGAAAATTTGATTTACAAAAAGATGGAACATTCATCATTGCTGAACTTAGTGCGAACCATAATGGAAGTTTACAAACAGCTTTAGATTCAATTAAAGCAGCTAAAGAGTGTGGAGCAAATGCAATAAAACTTCAAACATATACAGCTGATACTTTAACACTAAATAGTCGAAATGAAGATTTTATGATAAGTGGTGGAACTTTATGGGATGGAAGAAATCTTTATGAACTATATCAAGAAGCTTATACTCCTTGGGAATGGCATAAAGAACTTTTTGATTATGCAAGAAGCTTAGATATTGATATTTTTTCAACTCCATTTGATAAAACTGCTGTTGATTTTTTAGAAACACTCAATCCAAGTGCATATAAAATTGCATCTTTTGAAATAACTGACTATGAATTGGTTCGATACACTGCAAGTAAACAAAAACCAATTATCATTAGTACTGGTATTGCAACTATTGATGAAATTCAAGATGTTGTTAATATCTGTAAAAGTGTTGGAAATGAAAATATTATTCTTCTAAAATGCACAAGTGAATATCCAGCGCCACTAAATGAAGCAAACTTGAAAAATATTTCAAATATGAAAGAAACTTTTGGTGTTGAAGTTGGATTTTCTGATCATACATTAGGAGTTGTTGCACCAGTAGTTGCAGTAACTTTAGGAGCAAAAGTTATAGAGAAGCATTTTATTATAGATAAATCTATTGGTGGAGCTGATTGTGGATTTTCTATGGATAAAAAAGAGTTTAAACAAATGGTAGAAGCTATAAGAGACGCTGAAAAATTAATTGGAGTTGTTGATTATAGTTTAAATGATAAAAGAAAAAAACAAAGAAGATTTGCAAGAAGTTTGTATATAAGTTCTGATATAAAAAAAGGTGAAATTTTTACTCTTGAAAATATAAAAAGTGTAAGACCTTTTTATGGACTTCATCCTAAATACTTAAATGATATTTTAGGAAAAGTTGCAAAAAAAGATTACAAATTTGCAGATAGATTAGAACAATGAGTAACAAAAAAATTTTAGTCATTACAGAAGGAGGTAAAACTTTAGGTTTTGGGCATATTACAAGAACTATTTCCATTTGTACTATTTTTGCTTCTTTTGGATATGAAATAGAATATATAATAAATGGTGATTCTTCAATAGAAAACATAATGAACTATCCTTATCAAATTTTTGATTGGCAAACTGAACAATCAAGATTAGAAGAAAATTTAAAAAATAAATATTTGATACTTTTAGACTCCATTTTAGTAAAAAACGATCAAATAAAAAGAATTGAATCTTTTAATATACCAATTATATTTATTGATGATGAGAAACAAAGAAATATTTTAAATAAAGGATTTGTTGTTGATTGGACAATATTGAGAGAAAAAGAGAACTTATTTGAAAATAAAAAAGAAAATGTTAAATATCTTTTAGGAAGCAAATATATACCATTAAGAAAAGAGTTTTATAAAGAAAATATCCAAAATATTATCAAAGAAAATGTATCTAAAATAATGATAACTTTTGGTGGTTCAGATGTTAGAAACTTAACACCTAAAATTTTAGAGATTTTGAATATAAACTTCCCAAATATCAAAAAAGATGTCATTATTGGTCCTGGCTTTAATAATTTAGAAGAGATAAAAAAGCACTCAAATAATGCTAATATAAATCTAATAACAAATGCATCTACAGAACAAATGATTGAGTCAATGAGAACATCTGATATAGCTATTGCAGCAGGTGGACAAACCTTATATGAGTTAGCTCACATAGGAACACCAACAATAGGAGTTTTATTAGTTGAGAATGCAAAAGCAGATACCATGGGATGGTCAAAAGTAGGATTTTTGAACTATATTGGTACATATTGTGATTTACATTTAGAAGAGAAACTAGTAACTGCAATTAAAAGCTTATTAACACAAGAAAATAGATTAAAAGCCCAAGAAAATGCTCATAAATATATTAGTAAAAATGGTGGTCAAATGTTAGTAAAAGAGATTTTGGAAAGCTTAAATGATAATATTTGAAGATAGAGCAGCAACAGTTTTATATAAAACATTAAAAAGTTTGAAAAATAAAAATAAATTTTTATTACCTTTAAATATCTGTCCGATTGTACCAGATACATTTATTAAAGCTAATATAAATTTTGAATTTGTTGATATCAATCTTAAAACTTTATGTATGGATGAAAATATTGTTTTAGAAAAAATAAAAAGTGATAAAAATATTGATGGCATTTTATTTGTTAAAACTTTTGGAATAAATATTAATACAGAGGATTTTTTTAAAAATATAAAGTCTATAAATAACAATATATTTATCATAAATGACATGTGTCCATCGATTCAACAATTTGATATAAATATCGAAGAATCAGTTGCTGATATGGTTTTATTTAGTTCAGGTTATTCTAAATATGTTGATATTGGTTATGGTGGATATGGTTTTTTAAAAGACCATTCATTCTCAAATATTTTTGAAGACAAAACAAAAGATACTCATTTTTTAGAATATAAAAATAAAATATTGACTCAAATACCTATTATGCAAAAACATAAAAGTGAATTAAACAGCATCTATATAAATAATTTACCTAAAGATATTTTTTTAGGAGAAGAATTTAATAATTGGAGATTCTCTATTTTAGTTGATAATAAAGAAAAAATATTAGATGATATTTTTAAAATAGAAGGACTATTTGCAAGTAGTCATTATCCTCAAGTAGATTATAATTATTCATCAAATCCAATTAAAAATTCAAATGCACAAAAAATCCATAACCGCATAATTAATCTTTTTAATGATTTTAGATTTAATAAAGAAAAAGCTTATAAAGTTACAGATATAATAAATAAGAATTTAATAAAGGTTTAGTGATGAGTATCCAAAATATCCAAGGACTTAAATTTCCTGATGAATATTTCATAAAATTCTTTTTTAAATATAAACTACATACTCAAAAAAATCTTACTTACTTAGAATTGGGATGTTCTAATGGTTGCAATCTAAATTTACCTTATCAATATAATAACAATGTTATAGGAGTGGATTTTAATAATGAACTTATTAAATTTGCAAAAGAAAATTTTATAAATCTCAAACAACAAGAAAAATACCAATTTTATAATGATGATATGAGAAAATTCTGTAATAACAATAAAGACATAAATGCTGATGTATTAGTTCTTCCAAATTCTATTTATTATATTCCTAAAAATGATTTCATAAAACTTCTGAAAGATATTAAAGTAAATAATCTAATAAAAAAAGAGATTCCTTTTTTTATTAGATTCAGAGAAATCGATGACTTTAGAAATCATAAAGGAACAAAAATTGAAGAGAATAGTTATATCTTAGAAAATGGTATTACAGGGGAAGATGGAGCTTTTTGTAAATTTTATACTAAACAAGAAATAATAGATTTATTAGAAAAAGAACTTAATCTAAGAGATTTTCAAACTATGTCAATAAAGTATGAAAATATCCAAAATGGTGTAAAAGTAAATAATAGCGATGTTGTTATTTGGGGAACTATAAATTAATGAGAAAAGTTTTTATTCTCGGGGGAAGTCAGCTTCAAATGGATTTAATCCTTGAAGCAAAGAAAATGTTTTTTTATACCATTGTTTTAGATGGAGATAAAAATTGTATAGGTTCAAAATGGTGCGATGAATTCTTACATATAGACTTCTCAAATAAAGAACTTGTATTAGAAAAAGCATTAGAATATAAAATAGATATGATTTTAACTAGTGCTACAGAACTTGGAAATGTTTCAGCTTGTTATGTTGGTGAAGCTATGGGATTAAATACAAATACGTATGAAACAGCACTTTTAACAACAAACAAACTTTTGATGAAAGAAACTCTTGTTAAATTTTCTATACCAACAGCAAACTACAAAATAGAATCAATTTCAAATTTTAAAGAACCACAAAACTTTCCAATAATCATAAAACCAATAGATAGTTCAGGAGGAAGAGGTTTAAGTTTTGTTAATTCAAAAGAAGAATTAAATCAAGCTATTAAAAAGATTTCTAAGTATTCAAAAGAAGAAAAATTCTTAGTTGAAGAATATATTCAAGGTGAGCAGTATAGTATTGAAACTATTAGTTGCAAAGGTCACCACTCTATCATTGCGATTACACATGAATTTTTTAGAGAAGCACCAAATATTATAGAAAAGAAACATTATATTCCTGCAAATTTAAATACTAATTTGAAAGAACACATTTCTAAAATAGTTAAAAACATTTTGAATAGTTTTAAAATAAAATTTGGCGCTTGTCATATAGAACTAAAAATTACAAGTAATAATGAAATTTATATAATAGAATTAGCAAGTAGAACTGGTGGTATGAGAACTGAGATGATAAACTTATCTTATGGTATAAACTTTTCACAATTATTATTACTATCTTCTTTAGGAATAGAATTTAAAAATAAAATAGAACCTTCAAGAGGTGTTTGGTGTAAATTTATAGTTGATACAAATATGTTTGAAGAGTATTTAGAAGATAAAAATAAAAAGAATATTATAATCTTTGAACCAAACCATATTTCTAATATAAAACAAGATTTTATGGCAAATAATCTACACGAAAGCCTTGGATATTATTATGTAATTGGAGAAGAATATTTATGAAAAATGTAATTATATTTGGTACAGGAGAATTTGCTAAAAATATCTATAATCAGTACAAAGATGACTTAAATATTATTAACTTTTCTGACAATAATAAAGATAAACATAACACTTTATTTTTTGAAAAACTTGTTGTTGCACCAAAAGATTTAACATCTATGGACTTTGATGAAATAATCATAGCAAGTTCTTATTCTGAAGAGATATATCAACAACTTGTTGAAAATTTAAATTTGGATAAAAATAAAATAAGAAGATTATATGTAAATGAATCAAAAGTTCAATTTTATTCAAAAGAAAAAGTTGAGAAATCTGAATATTTTATGTTTGAAATTTGTAGACTATTAGAAGAAAATCATATTAGTTATTATATAGATCACGGTACATTATTAGGAATTATTAGAGATGAAGCTCTAATTCCTTGGGATAAAGATATAGATTTGGCAGTTCTTATTGAAGATAAAGAAAAAATAGAAACTATGCTAAAATCTTATTTAAATAATTTTATTCATCCTCTTTGTAAAACTAATAATTGGAAATATAAAATAGAAAAAGAAGAGATTATAGTAGAGGGAATAAAAGAAACTTTATTTATTGAATTACAAATATTTAATGATTCAATTTTTAAAGAAGATGAAGTAGCCTTAGACTTGATGTTTCGTTATAAAAGAGACTCTATAATTTATTGGGGGGTTTGTGGTAAATATTTAAAAGCTCCAATTAATATTTGTTTCCCAACAAGTCAAATTGTTTACAAAAATCATTCTATTAATGTTCCAAATGACAAAATAGCATATTTAAGTAATTTATATGGTGATTGGCAAAAACCAATCAAAAACTGGACTTACGACAAATACAACAATCTATAACAAAAAAGGAAATATACAAAATGACTGATTATTGGAATACATACTATAAAACAAAAAAGAAACAAATTACTGTACCTTCTCAATTTGCAGCTTTTGCAATACAAGAATTCGGGAATCAAGAAGATACAATAATCATTGATTTAGGTTGTGGAGATGGAAGAGATAGCTATTTTTTTAGCTCTCATGGATTTCAAACTATTGGTATAGATGGTTCTTTAGAGGCTATAAATAATTGTAAACAAAATTTCAACCATGAGTTATTAGACTTCTTTTGTTATGATATTGAAGAGCAATCACTTTATGAAAAAATCAAAGAAATAATAACTTCGCAAAATAAAAAGCTGGTTTTTTATTCTAGATTCTTTCTACATGCTATAAATGATAATCAACAAAATATCCTTTTAAATAGCCTAAAAAAAATAAAAGACAATGAATCTCTTTGCTTTTTTGAATTTAGAACAAATAGAGATGAATTTCAAGAAAAAACAACTTCAACTCATTATAGAAGATACATATCTCCGACTAAATTCACATCTGATATAATGAAAATTGGATTTGATGTTTTATATTTTACCGAAGGATTCGGATATGCAAAATATAAAAATGATGATGCACATGTTGCTAGATTTATTTGTAAATAAATTGTTGTTAAAATATGACTGAAGCACAAATACAATTACAAAATGCGCTAACAACAACTTTTTTAGCAAATCTAGTTTTTCTTAGTGAATATGATAGAGATTTATATCATAGAGTAGATGAACTATCAAGAATGATAGAAAATGGAACTTATCAAGAAAAGTATGCTCTAGAATTTCTTATGGAAAATGGTGAATTTGACATATACGATATAGTAAATGACAAATATCTATATAACAAAAATCCAAAAAAATTCAATGATGAGTTAATAAATAAAGTAAATTTTGATGAGAAACAATCTATCTTTGAAATACAACCATATTTTGCTATGAAAAATCCACCCAAAATAGATTATGAAAAAAGATTTGAATTAGAAGAGTTAAATGATTTAAATAATCTTACACTTAAAGATGTTCAAGATTATACAAGTTTTACCAAAGAATATTTAGAAAAAAGAGAAAATAAAAAATTTAAAAAAATTGATAAATTTATATTTTTAGGAACACTATTAGGAAGACATATCCCTAAAATTGCAAAAAAAATTAATGCTAGTTCATACCTGATTTTAGAAAGAAATTTAGAAATTTTTAGACTCTCTTTATTTACTGTTGATTATACAATTCTTGCGAAAAATGGTGCTGTTTTTTCTATCATGGATAGTGTACAAGATGAAGAAAAAAAGATTTATACATACTTAGATGCATATAGAATAGATAACTACCTTTTAAAATTATCAATAACAAATGTAAATATAAGTAGTTACATAGATACAATACTAAATTTACTTCATACGATGAACCCAATGGCGTATGATTATAATAGAAGAATATATATTCATACAAATAGAACAACTAAAAGACTTCAAGAAAACTATAAATTTCTAAATCTTAGAAGTATAAGAAATAACTCAAAATTATTTGATGAAAAGCCGATTTTATATATAGCTGCTGGTCCATCTTTGGATGAAAATTTAGACTGGATAAAAGAAAATCAAAATAAATTCTTTATAGTATGTATAGGAAGGTCATTAAGAAAATTATTAGATAATAATATCAGAGTAGATATTGTAACAACTCTTGATGAACAAGGTTTTTTAGCAGAAACACAATTTGATGATGAAACTATGAAGAAAATGAGTAAAGATACAATAATCTTTGCAGGTTCAATAACAAATGAAAATTTATTAAAAAAATTTCCAAAAAAGAATTTATATCTTTTTGAAGTATTTTACCCTTTATACAAAGGCAATATATCTTATGGTGGATTTAGTATTGGAGAAATTACTCTTGAAATGCTTTATAGTTTTAATCCTAAAGAGATATTTATAGTAGGTTTAGATTTGGCTCTAAACCAAAAAACTGGTGCTACTCATTCAAATGAAGATAGAGTTAGAGTAAGAAAATTAAATTTAGAAAAAGAAGACAATAGAAGTAAATTTGAAGCAAGAGAAAGCCTAATAAAAGTTAAAGGAAACTTTAAGAAAGTAGTTTACACAACTCCTTTATTTTATGGTTCTATAAAAATAGTAGAAGACAAATTAAAAAGAAAAAATAAATCTACAAAAGTATATAACTTAGCAGAAAATGGTGCTAAATTCTTGGGAATAGCAGCAAAAAAAGCAGATAAAATTGATTTAACTAAATACAAAATCTATGATAACTTTGAAATATCAAACTTTATTGATTCAAACTCTTTTGACTCTTTGGATAATATTTCTAAAGAAGCTATCAAAAAAGAATTAAACTATATAAAAAAAGAGTTGAATCTTACTCTAAAAAATGTCGAAAAAAGTGATAAAGTTTTATATATGGGATTTTTAAAAGAGATTGAAAATGTTATTTTAGAACTTGATAAAAATAATTTTTTAAATATTCATCAAATAGTTAATTTATATTGTGAAGCATATCTACCTTATTTATCATACTATTTTAATGACAAAAAAATAAAAGCTGAAATAAAAAAAGTAAAAGCTATAAAAAAGATATTTTTAAAACAACTAAAAAATATAATTGAAGACTATAAGACTTGTTTAGAAAGAGTTATTTAAAAAATTAAAAGAAGAAGATTATATTTTAATCTTCTTCTTTCTCTAATTATTGAAGTAATTTTAGAACGTTTTGTTGAACCGCATTAGCTTGGCTAATCGCATATGATCCTGCTTGAGAAATAATATTTAATTTATTAAAGTTTGCAGATTCTTGTGCATAATCAACGTCTCTAATAACTGACTCAGCATTTTTAATATTAGTTGCTTGAGTAGATAAGTTTCTAATAGCTGATTCAATTTGATTTTGAGTAGAACCGATATCCCCTCTATATCCATTCAGTGTCGTAATAGCTTTATCAATCGCTTTTTGTCCAGATTGAGCCATAGTTCTTGTAAATACTCCAGTTGTACCAGCAGTTGCACCAGCTGACATTTTACCACCACTTCTTACAGCTTTTGCAAGAGCAGATAATTTAAGACCAGCAACATTAGAGTTGATAGTTTTAGTTTTAATTAAATCTTGAGTACCTTCTCCAATTTGGAAAGATAATCCACCTAATGCAGTTCTTGCAGCAGTAAGGTTTCCTTCTGTTGAAGCATTTGCAGTTGTTCTAGCATTTTGTAAAAGGTTAGTACCATTATAGTTAGTTTGCTCACCAATATTATTTAATTGTTGTAACAATTTTGTAATATCTTTTGCAATAGCCGTTCTACCTGCAACTGAAGTTGTATCAGTATTTGCTTGAATTAATTTAGATTTAATTGTATCAAGAATAGTTGATTGCTCAGCCATTGATTTATCTGTAATTTGCAAAAGAGCAACTGCAGAGTTACCGTTAGAAATACCTTGATTAATTGAAGTAGCTTGAGTTCTTAATTTATCTGCAATCGCAAGACCAGAAGCATCATCTGCTGCTTTATTTACTCTCAATCCTGTAGAAAGTTTTTCTAACGAGTTCGTTATCGATTTATTCGTATTTGAAGCTGCTTCTTGAGCCGTTAAAGATGATACATTTGTATTGATTTTCATAATAAATCCCTTAATTTATAACATAAATAATAATATGTTATTTATTCTTGGTTTATTATTTCATATTAATTCTGAAAGTAAGATAAAATTAATAATAACAAATGCTATGAGATTAAAAGTTTAATTAAAAAACTGGAATTTCTTCCAGTTTTTCATAACTACTGAAGTAGTCTTAAAACATTTTGTTGAGTAGAGTTTGCCTGACTAATTGCATATGATCCTGCTTGTGCAATAATATTTAATTTATTGTAGTTTGCAGATTCTTGTGCGTAATCAACGTCTCTAATTGTAGACTCAGCATTTTTAATATTAGTTGCTTGAGTTGTTAAGTTTCTAATAGCTGATTCAACTTGGTTTTGAGTAGAACCGATATCCCCTCTATATCCATTTAGAATTGAAATAGCTGTATCAATCGCTTTTTGTCCAGATTGAGCCATAGTTCTTGTAAATATTCCAGTTGTACCAGCAGTTGCACCAGCTGACATTTTACCACCACTTCTTACAGCTTTTGCAAGAGCAGATAATTTAAGACCAGCAACATTAGAGTTGATAGTTTTAGTTTTAATTAAATCTTGAGTACCTTCTCCAATTTGGAAAGATAATCCACCTAATGCAGTTCTTGCAGCAGTAAGGTTTCCTTCTGTTGAAGCATTTGCAGTTGTTCTAGCATTTTGTAAAAGGTTAGTACCATTATAGTTAGTTTGCTCACCAATATTATTTAATTGTTGTAACAATTTTGTAATATCTTTTGCAATAGCCGTTCTACCTGCAACTGAAGTTGTATCAGTATTTGCTTGAATTAATTTAGATTTAATTGTATCAAGAATAGTTGATTGCTCAGCCATTGATTTATCTGTAATTTGCAAAAGAGCAACTGCAGAGTTACCGTTAGAAATACCTTGATTAATTGAAGTAGCTTGAGTTCTTAATTTATCTGCAATCGCAAGACCAGAAGCATCATCTGCTGCTTTATTAATTCTTAAACCAGTAGAAAGTTTTTCTAATGAAGTAGAAATATTTTTATTTGTATTTACCGCTGCTTCTTGAGCTGTTAAAGATGATACGTTTGTATTAATTCTCATAATAAATCCTTTTTAATTATGACACATTGTAAATTCTACGAAGGTATAATTCACACCGGAAAACACTTCTTGTCTTACCAAGCATAGAGTTGCAAGTTTTTTGCTCTCTTCGGATTTAATCAAACCCTAAATTTATAAGAGAATTATTTCATAACATTTCTTAAAATTAGTTTAAATTTTTACATCATTAAAAAGTTTTTTATTTTATTTGATAAGACATATCAGTTATAATATCATTAAATAATATAATATAAGTAAAAATTATAATTGATTATGCAAATCATAAGGTTGTTTTATATAAAATTTTAAAAAAAGTCGTAAAGGTTGTAAAATGGAAGAAAAAAATGAGTTTTTAGATAAGACTCCTTATCGATATAGAAGATATTTTGGATATATCTTAGCTACTATTGTTGCACTTAGCTTACCATTTATAAAAATAAATGAAAATCAAATTTTCTTATTATCTTTTGATAAAAAACAATTACATTTACTTGGAATTGCTTTTGATATGCAAGAACTTTATTTGATGCCATTTTTATTAATGTTGCTATTTTTAGGAATATTTGCTGTTACATCTTTAGGTGGTAGAGCTTGGTGTGGTTGGGCATGTCCTCAAACAATATTTAGGGTTACGTATCGAGATTTAATTGAATCTAAACTTTTAAGATTAAGAAGAATAAAAAATAAACAAAAAGAACCCGATTTAAGTAAAGCTGAAAATAAAGTAAAAAAAATCATTGGAATATTAATTTGGGCCTGTTTAGCACTTCTTGCTGCATCAAACTTTATGTGGTACTTTGTTCCACCTGATGATTTCTTCGCTTATTTACAAGATCCTAGTGAACACTTATTTTTAATTGGTTTTGTTTTAGCAATTGCAGGTTTTTTAGTTTATGATGTTGTAATGCTAAAAGAAGATTTTTGTGTATATATCTGTCCTTATTCAAGAGTTCAATCTGTTTTATATGATAACAATACTTATCAAGCAATTTACTCTACAAATAGAGGTGGAAATATCTATAATGACAAAAAAGAAAAAATGGTATTTAAATTAAAAGATTTAGCAAGTAGCGAAAATGAATGTACAACTTGTGAATCATGTGTAACTGTTTGTCCAACACATATTGATATTAGAAAAGGTTTACAACTTGAATGTATTAACTGTTTAGAGTGTGTTGATGCTTGTACACAAGTTATGGGAAAATTAGGAAAACCTTCTTTAGTTCAATGGTCAAGTACAAATGCTATAAAATACAACACTCCAACAAAATTTGTAAGAAAATCTACAATTATGTATTTTGTTGCTTTATTAATTGTAATTTCTTTACTATTTGTTATGGGTGGAGAAAAAGAACATATGCTTTTAAATGTAAATAAAACAACAGAATTATATAAAGTTAAAGAGGATAAAGTTGTAACAAATAACTTCTTATTACTTTTCCAAAATACAGAGTCTCAAACATTAACTTATGATTTAGAGATAGTTGATAACCCTGATATTAAAATTACTAGATTTGAACCATTTACTTTAAGTCCAGGAAAATTAGCTAAAAAAGTTGTTATTCTTGAAACTAATAAAGTTTTAGTTAGTGACAATACAAAAGATACTCCAATAACTATTACTTTAAAAGCTTATGCAAAAGAGAATCCAGAAAAAGTTGTAGTTTATAGAAAAGCAACATTTATCTATCCAAGATTGGATAAACTTCAATAATTTTTATATAAGATAAGTTAATTCTTATCTTGTATAACTTACTTATTATCATATCTTAGATACAATCATTTTTTTACTTTATATTTGAATAATTTTTATTGGAGAAATTTTAAATGACAAAATACATTTTTGTAACGGGTGGAGTTTTAAGTTCACTGGGGAAAGGGATTACTTCTGCATCTATTGCAACAATATTAAAACAATCAGGCTTCAAAGTAAGCATGTTAAAAATTGACCCATACTTAAATGTAGACCCAGGAACAATGAGTCCTTTAGAGCATGGAGAAGTTTTTGTAACAGCAGATGGAGCTGAAACTGACCTTGACTTAGGAAATTATGAAAGATTTATTGACAAATCATTATCTAAAAAAAATAGTTTTACAACAGGACAAGTTTATCTAAGTGTTATAAAAAGAGAAAGAGAAGGTGGTTATTTAGGAAAAACTATTCAAGTAATCCCTCACGTAGTTGATGAAATTAAAAATAGAATTTTTGATGCTGCTGAAGATAATGAATTTTTAATTATTGAAATTGGTGGAACAGTTGGAGATATAGAAAGTCTTCCATTTTTAGAGGCTATTCGTTCTATTCGCCATGAACTTCCAAAATCAACAACTATGAATTTACATGTAAGTTTAGTTCCATTTATAAAAGCAGCGGGAGAACTTAAAACAAAACCAACGCAACACTCTGTTCAAGAGTTAAGAAGAATTGGAATAACTCCTCATATGCTTGTTTGTAGAACTGAAAAAGAGTTACCAAAAGCATTAAAAGATAAATTAGCATTATCTTGCGATATAGATAGAAATGCTGTTATCGAAGCAGGTGATGCACAATCAATATATCAAGTGCCTCTTCAATTTATAAAAGAAGGTATTTTAACTCCATTATCAGAACACTTTAATATAAAAATTAAACCAAATATGGAAAAATGGGATACTTTAGTAAAAAATATTTTAGTTCCACAAGACGAAGTTACAATTGCTTTTGTTGGAAAATATTTAGGATTAAAAGAGTCATATAAATCACTTATTGAAGCTTTAATTCATGCAGGAGCACATCTAAATACTAAAATAAACATTCACTGGTGTGATAGTGAAAGAATAGAAGATATTGGTGTTTACGATGTTATTGGAAATGCAGATGGAATTTTAGTTGCTGGTGGATTTGGACACAGAGGTGTTGAAGGTAAAATTGCAGCAATTAAATATGCAAGAGAAAATAAAATCCCTTATCTTGGTATTTGTCTTGGAATGCAACTATCTATCATAGAATTTGCAAGAAATGTTTTAGGAATTGAAGATGCAAATTCTATTGAATTTGATGCTCAAACAAAAAATCCTTTAATATACTTAATTGATGAATTTATTGACCAAAGTGGAAATAAACAATTAAGAACTCATGAATCACCAATGGGTGGAACAATGAGACTTGGAGAATATCCATTTGAACCATTAAAAGGTACGAAATTACAAAAAGCTTATGGAAATGATGAAGTATATTATGAAAGACATAGACATAGATATGAAGCAAATCCAAAATATAAAGAAGCTTTAGAAAATGCAGGAATGATAATCTCTGGACAATCAAATGGTTTAATTGAAGCCGTTGAATTAAAAGAACATCCTTGGTTTGTTGGAGTTCAATTCCATCCTGAATTTACTTCTCATTTAGAAACTCCAAACCCAATTATTTTAGAATTTGTAAGACAAGCAAATTCACCTAAATAATGTCTAAAATAACTAAAGATAGACTTTTTGAACTATTATCTGCAAGGCATGTAAATAATCCTTATTCAAAACTTGCAGATATTCCTCCTCCAACTTCATTTAAAGATATAGATATTGCTACAAAAAGAATTAAAAAAGCAATTTTAGAAAATGAAACTATCACTATAGTTGGCGATTATGATGTAGATGGTATAGTTTCTACAACTATTATGCTTGATTTTTTTAAACAAATAAACATAAAAGTAAATCACATAATCCCAAATAGATTTGAACATGGTTATGGATTATCTACTAAAATTGTTGATTTAATAGAAAAAGGCTTAGTAATTACGGTAGATAATGGAATATCTGCTTATGAAGCAAGTTTAAAATTAAAAGAAAAAAATATTGATTTAATTATAACAGATCATCATACAGTTGGTGAAAAAATACCACAAGCTCTTGCAATAATAAACCCAAAACAAAAAGATTGTACTTTTCCATTTAAAGATATTTGTGGAGCTCAAGTTGCTTGGTATTTATGTGCTGCAATAAAAAAAGAGATGAATTTAAATGTAAATATGTCAGACTATCTTGATTTATTATGTATTGCTATAATTGCAGATATTATGCCTATGACTGCACTAAATTATACTATTACAAAACAAGGATTAAAAAAACTAAAATCATCTTCAAGAGAAGCTTTTAAACTTTTAAATACTATTTTGTCAAAAGAGTCTTTAATAAGTGATGATATTGGCTTTTTTATTGCTCCAAAACTAAATAGTGCAGGAAGAATGGATGATGCAACTATTGCTTTAGATTTTTTATTATCTGAAGACTCTTTTAGTGCAAATGAATCTTTAAGTTTATTAGATGAACTAAACAATTATAGAAAAACTTTGCAAGAAGATATTTCAAATAAAGCAAACTTAAAAATTGACAAAAATAAAAATGCCATTATTGTTTGGGATGAAAACTGGCATGAAGGAGTTATCGGGATAGTTGCTTCAAAATTATCTAATTTATATAAAAAACCTGCTTTTATTTTTACAATTCAAGAAAATAATATTGCAAAAGGAAGCGTAAGAGCAAATTCAAATATAAATTTATATGAACTTATCTCAAAAGCTTCTCATTTACTTATAGGTTTCGGTGGGCATAAAAACGCTGCTGGTTTATCGCTAAAACTAGAAAATATTGAAGAATTTGAAGAAATAATAAATCAAGAACTAGAAAATTTCAAGGATGATTTGCATATTGAAATTGATACACTTGGAGAATTAGATGTTTCTAGTGTTGATTTAGAGTTTTTATCTATTATTGAAGGGTTTGAACCTTATGGATTGGAAAATCATCGTCCAATTTTCAAAATCTCAAATGTAAATTTAGTAAAATATGATTTAATCGGTCGTGATAAAAATCATCTGAAACTTACTTTAGATAGTAATGGAGTAATCTTTGAAGCTATAAAATTTAATGATTCAAATAAAAATATTCCAAATATTTTAAACTTAATTGTATCAGTTGCCAAAAATGAATTTAAAGGAGTTATAACTCCTCAATTCTTAATTCAAGAAATATTATAAAACCAAAGGTTGTCTAATAATTGGTTCTTTTGGTTTATCTTTTTCTTCAATAGAATAATTTCCTTCAAGATTCACAATTTCATCATCAATATCTGTTCTAGCAAATGATGAAGATAAAATGTTACCTGTATTGATATCTATTAGTTTTATAAATACATTTAAACTTTTATTAGAAATAGAGTAAGTTCCAACAACTGCATATTTTGATTTTACTTTATCAGAAAGAATCTTGTCTTTTTCTCTTGTAAGTAAATTAAATCCTGAACTACCAAATTCAAACTCTTTACCAAGTTCTATTTCACGAACTATTATATTTAAAGAAGATAATTTATCTTTTAAAATATTTGATAATAAAAAACCTAATTGAGATTTATTTTTTAGTTTATCCAAATTTACAAAATCAGAAACTAATACAACTTCTCCCAAAAGGATATTTCTTTTTATTTTTATTGCAGATTTATCAACCATATCTGAAATCATTGAGTGAAAATCTGTAATTCTTGTAACAGGATTTTTATATGAGCAAGAAGTAAAAATAGTACTTAAGAGTATTGAAACTAAAAAAAGTTTCAATACTCTTAATATTTTAAATGTCATAAGATTATTTCTCTTTAACTATTTTTACAGTTCTCATTGGAGGGCAATCTCCAAATAAAACACAATCATGTGCTAAATTATGAACATAAGTTGATCTTGCACTAGATATTACTTTTCCAGTGATATTATCAATTACTCTTGCATTTAAGATAACTTTTCCATTTTGTCTTGAGTAAGTTCCAACAACTATGTATGTACTAGGAACTTCATTTTTGATTTCATGAGGTTTTCTTGATAAAAAATATTCACCTTTATCATTTATAGAAACTGCCATTTGTCCTCTAAACTCAATGATATTAAACCCTCTATTTGAAAGTTCATCTATTAAACTTTCTCCAACTACTCTTCCAAACTCTGATGTTGTTTTAAATTGATCTAATCTAACAAAAGATGTAATAAGAACAGGTTTAGTTGTATCGAGTTTTTTATTTGTCATTATTTGAGTTGCAAGAGAAGATATTGTAGCTTCTAAACTATTTTGAAGTGTAATATTTTCTTGTTTATAGTTTGCAACAGACATTCCATCTTTCATAGTTTCTACTTTTTCATGTTCATTTTGAACGTCTTTATCTTTATATGAACATCCTGACATAAAAAATAAAAGTGTAGCTGCTAAAAAAATATTTTTAAACATAAAAACCCCTTTTTATAATTGCTAAGATTTTATTTAAAAATTACTTATATCTACTTTATATAAGAGAAGTTAAAACTAACTTATATATAATATTTTAATAAAAATTTCAAAGGAGCACAAATGCCAAAAATTATTATTCCTATTTCAAATGGTTTTGAAGAGATTGAAGCTATTTCAATAATTGATATTTGTAGACGAGCAAATATTGAAGTTATAATTGCAAGTGTTGAAAATATAAAAACAATTGGTGCTCATAATATAAGAATTGAAGCTGATTGTAAAATAGAAGATGTAAAAGCCGATGCTTTTGATATGATTGTTTTACCAGGTGGCCTTCCAAATGCTTTTACTTTAGCTGAAGATATTAATGTACAAAATTTATTAAAAGAGTTTAAAGAAAAAAGAAAAAAAATTGCAGCTATCTGTGCTGCACCTTATGCTTTACATAAAGCTGATGTTTTAAATAAAAATTTTACTTGTTATCCTAGTTTTGAAGAAAAAATTAGACTTGATGGTTACTCAAAAGAAGATGTTGTAGTAGATGAAAATGTAATAACTTCAAGAGGTCCTGCAACTGCTATGAAATTTGCACTTGAAATAGTAAAAACTCTTACATCAAAAGAAACTTATGAAAATGTAAAAAATGGATTATTAGCATAAGAAGTTAATCTCTTCTTATGTTAAAGTAGCCAAAATAATTTTTTGGATATACTAAAAATAAAAAGATTATAAAATGTCACAAATTCCACAATTTACGCATCTACATTTACATACTGAATATTCATTACTTGATGGTGCAAATAAAATAAAACCTCTAGCAAAAAAATTAAAAAAACTTGGAATGACAAGTGTAGCAATGACAGACCATGGAAATATGTTTGGAGCGATTGCTTTTTATAATGCCATGAGAGATGAAGGAATAAAACCAATCATTGGAATGGAAGCATATATTCACAATAGTGAAGATATAAGTGATAAAACAAATAGACAAAGATATCACTTATGTTTATATGCAAAAAATGAAATTGGCTACAAAAACCTTATGTATCTAAGTTCTCAAGCGTATATAAATGGTTTTTACTATTATCCTCGAATTAATAAAAAAATTTTAAAAGAAAATTCTGAAGGTTTAGTTTGTAGTGCAGCTTGTTTACAAGGTGAAATAAATTGGCATCTAAATACACAAAGTGAAAGAAATGTAAAATTTGGTGCAAAAGGTTATGAAGAGGCAAAAAAAATTGCACTTGAATATAAAGAAATTTTTGGTGACGATTTTTATTTAGAAATTATGCGTCATGGAATATCTGACCAACTTTTTGTTGATGATCAAATTTTGAAACTTTCAAAAGAGACAGGAATAAAAGTAGTTGCCACAAATGATACTCACTATTTAGAACAAAAAGATGCAGATGCACACGAAGCATTTATGTGTATTGCAATGAATAAACTTTATGATGACCCAAATAGATTAAGACATAGTGTTCATGAATTTTATTTAAAATCACCAGAACAAATAGCAAAATTATATTCTGATATTCCAGAAGCCATAGAAGCAACACAAGAAATAGCTGATAAATGTAATCTAACTATAAAACTAGGAAATCCTACTCCTCCAAATTTTAAATTTACAAGACAAAAATCACAAGAAGCTGGTTTAATTCTTCCTGAACCAGAACTTGAATATTCACTTGAAAATGACAAAATTTTATTTATGCACGAATGCCGAATAGGATTAGAAGATAGGTTAAAAATTGTTCCAGCTGAACATCATCAAGAATATAGAGATAGACTTGAAGTTGAAATTGAAATTATAAATAATATGAAATTTCCTGGCTATATGCTTATCGTTTGGGATTTCGTAATTGTTGCAAAAAGAATGGGAATTCCAGTTGGTCCAGGACGGGGAAGTGCCGCTGGAAGTTTAGTTGCATTTTCTTTAAAAATCACAGATATTGACCCTATTCCTTACGGTTTACTTTTTGAGAGGTTTCTAAATCCAGAAAGGGTTTCAATGCCCGATATTGATATGGACTTTTGTCAAAGTAGAAGAGGAGAAATTATTGATTATGTTGTTCAACAGTATGGTCGTGCTAACGTTGCTCAAATTATCACTTTTGGTAAACTTTTAGCAAAAGGAGTTATTAGAGACGTTGCAAGAGTTCTTGATATGCCATATTCAAAAGCAGATGCAATGGCAAAATTAATTCCTGACGAATTAGGAATAGATTTAAAAAATTCTTGGGAAAAAGAACCAAAAATAAAAGAACTTTGTGAAGCAGATCCACAAGCTGCAAGGGTTTGGGAATATGCCTTAGCGTTAGAAGGATTAAATAGAAATGCTGGAACTCATGCAGCTGGAGTTGTAATTTCAAATGAACCTTTATGGAAAAAAACCCCTCTTTTTAAACCAAGCGGTTTGGATACTTTAGCCACTCAATATAATGGAAAATATATCGAGGATGTTGACTTAATCAAATTTGACTTTCTTGGACTTAAAACTTTAACAGTAATTGAAGAAGCAAATAAGCTAATCGAACAACGCCATGGAAAACGAGTAAATTTCATAACAACAGATGTAAACGATAAAGGTGTTTACGACCTAATCCAAACAGGAAATACAATTGGATTATTTCAAATAGAGTCTGATGGTATGCAAGATTTATGTAAAAGATTAAAACCATCAAATTTTGAGGATATTATTGCTGTTCTTGCCCTTTATAGACCAGGACCTATGGAATCAGGAATGCTTGATGATTTTATTGAAAGAAAACATGGTCGTGCAAAAATTGACTATTTCCATGATGAACTAGAATCTGCATTAAAACCAATTCTTGAAAATACATATGGAGTTATTGTTTATCAAGAGCAAGTTATGCAAATTGTTCAAAGTGTAGGAGGCTTTTCACTTGGAGGAGCCGATCTTGTTAGACGGGCAATGGGTAAAAAAATCAAAGAAGAGATGGATAGACTAAAAGGTGAATTTGCAGATGGTGCACAAAATAAAGGTTATACAAGAGCTTATGCAGAAGAACTTTTTGATTTAATTGTAAAATTTGCTGGATATGGATTTAATAAATCTCACTCAGCCGCTTATGCACTTGTAACATTTTATACTTCTTATTTAAAGTGTTATTATCCAGCAGAATTTATGGCGGCACTATTAACACTTGAAAAAGATAATACTGATAAAGTTGTAAAATATGTTGATGAAACAAAAAGATTAGGATTAGAACTTTTTCCACCAGATATAAATAAATCAGATTTAGTATTTTCTGCAAAAAAGATAGATGGTAAAGAAGTTGTTATGTTTGGAATGGGTGCAATTAAAGGTGCTGGTGATGTTGCAATAAATGCTATTTTAAATGCAAGAGAAAGTGCTCCTTTCAAAGATTTACCAGATTTTATATCAAGAATTGATGGAAGTAAAGTAAATAAAAGAGTTATAGAATCTTTAACAAAAGCTGGTGCATTTGATAGTTTTGGTTACACAAGAAAATCTTTATTAAGCCAAATAGAAAAAATAGTTGACACAGTTGGAAAAGCAGCAACAGCTAAAAGAATGATGACAGGTTCACTTTTTGGAGATAGTGAAGAACTAACAAAAATAGATATTGAATTAGAGCATTTACCAGAATTTGATCCTAAAGAGCTTTTAGAATTTGAAAAAGCTACTTTAGGTTTTTATGTTTCAGGACACCCACTTGATGAGTATAAAAAAGATTTAGAAAAAATAAACTTTACTTTGTCTTCTCAAATTGATGAACTTGAAGATGGAAGTCAAGCACTTTTTGTAGGAAAAATTGAATCAATTACAGAAAAGACTTCAAAAAAAGGAAATAAATTTGGAATTGTTTCTATTTTAGATTTTCATGGAACAATCGAATTTATGCTTTTTGAAGATAAATTAAAAGAGCTTCAAGATGAATACAATCATGAAGAACCAATTGCATTTAAAGTAAGAATTTCTAAAAATGAAAATTTTACAAGAATCAGTGTTTTAAAAATAGAAACTATATTTGATGCACAAAAAGAGAAACTAAAAATAAAACAAAAAGAAGTTCAAGAACCACCTTTAAATATTGCTATTGCTTTTAGCGAAGATGAAAACATTATGTATAAACTATTTGATATTATTGCCAATAATCAAGGTAAAAGAGAACTAAAACTTATAATTAAATCAAAATTAGCAGATTTAGAACTTGAAACAGGTTTTAAAGTAACCTCAAATGTAGAAAATTTAATAAAACAATTAGAAGGAGTTTATTTAGTAGATGAAGCATATACTACTGACAAATGATGATGGATATGATAGTGTTGGATTAAAGGCTTTAATAGATGCTTTAAGTCCAATTGCTAAAATAACAGTTGTTGCCCCTGCTAATAATAAATCAGCATGTGGGCACTCTTTAACTTTAGATAAACCATTAAGACTTATTAGTATAAAAGATGATTTTTATAAAATTGATGATGGTAGCCCAACAGATTGTATTTTTTTATCTTTAGGAAATTTATTTAAAGAGGGATTTAAACCTGATTTAGTAATAAGTGGAATAAACATTGGTGCGAATATGGGTGAAGATATAACTTATAGTGGAACAGCCAGTGCAGCTATGGAAGCAGTGATTCATAAAATACCAGCTATTGCAATTTCTCAAGTATGTCAAAATAGATGTCAAGATATCCAAAATGGATGGGAATTTGAATTAGCAAAAGATTCTATTGTAAAACTTGCAACTAGAATTTTAAATAACTCTTTTCCATTAGATGAAAGAAAGTTTTTAAATGTTAATATTCCTCCAATAAAACCAAATGAATGCAAAGGTATGAAAATTACTAAAGCAGGATTTAGAGAGTATGGAACAGATTCTGATAGACATATAAATCCAAGAGGTGAGGAATACTACTGGATTGGTCTTCATCCACTTATTTGGAAAGCTTCAGAAGATCAAAGTTGTGATTTTGAAGCAATAAAAGAAAATTATGTATCAATATCTCCAATTAAATTGGATATGACATCTTATGATGATCTAAAAAACTTAGAAAATTGGTTAAATAACTAAAAAGGAAAATACTTATTATGAATTTCACAAATTCAATTCAAAAACATATTACAAAACTTGTTGGAACACTAAAAAGTGAAGAAGAATTACAAGAAGTACTAAAAAGAAAATTTACAAGAAAAGAGTACAAAACTTTTATCGCTTTTGAAGAAGGAAATTCTATAGATGAAATTAAAAGTATTGTAAGAGATGATGAAGAAACTATTCAAAAACACTATCAAACTGCAATAAAGAAATTAAATCAAGAATTATTCAAAAGAGAACTTATAGCTTTATCTTTTGAATAGAGCTATAAATCAAATAATCATTTTTATATCGCTATGTTCACCTAAGAGTTTAAAAATCTCTTTTCTATCATCTTCATTATGAACAAGCATCTCTAAAGTATAACTTTTAAATTTTCCTTTGCTACTTACTTTTGATTCTTTTACTTTATGTTCTCTTTCGAATATAACTTCTTTTACCGTTTGTTTTATATTAGTAGTTTCTAAAACAACAAGTTTATATTCCCAACTACAAGGATAATCTAATTCTAATTTTTTATCATTTAAATCTATCATTTTTACCTCTTAAAATCTCCACTTTTTCCACCACTTTTACTTTCTAACTGAATATTTGAAATTATCATTGATTTATCAATAGCTTTAACCATATCATAAATTGTGAGTAATCCTATAGAAACACCAGTTAAAGCTTCCATTTCAACTCCTGTTTGTCCGTTTAATCTTGCTGTAACATAAAGCTTAAATGTACTCTTTTCAGGAATTTCTTCTATATCACAATCAATTCCAGTTAAAAGTAATGGATGACACATAGGAATTAATTCATGTGTTTTTTTTGTTCCTAAAATAGCAGCAATAACTGCTGTTTGTAAAACAGGACCCTTTTTTGTATTATTTGAAATAATTGCTTCATAAGCTTCTTTAGACATTTTTATTTCGCCTGATGCAACAGCAACTCTTTTTGTTTCATTTTTATCTGAAACGTCAACCATTTTAGGTCTATTTTTATCATCTAAATGAGTTAATTCCAAAATATAATCCTTTTTTCTTTAAAGCTTATTCTATTAAAATATAAGTTAAATAGGAATTAAGTATTATTTAAATATAATCAACCCCTAAATTTAAAAAGAAAGAGGGTGATTTTAGTGCCAGGCATTAAAGTTAAAGATAATGAATCTTTTGACGAAGCATATAGAAGATTTAAAAAACAATGTGACAGAAACCTAATCGTTACTGAAACTAGAGCTAGAAGATATTTTGAACCAATGACTGAAATCAGAAAAAAGCAAAAAATTTCTGCTAGAAAGAAAATGTTAAAAAAACTATATATGTTAAGAAGATACGAGTCAAGATTATAAGATTTGTTAATTCCAAAAGAAGAGGAGAGCCAAGCTATAATAGCTTGGCTTTTTTTATGCCTGTATTTCTTTTGTTTAATCTGTTATATTGAAGAATTAAAGAGCATAGGGTTAACGTACATAAAAGAAGCAATAATGATTAATAAAAATAACTCTAAATAGAACTACACAGTTAAAAAATCAAATAATATAAAAACTTTCAAAAAATGAAGAAAAAAAGATAGTGGCAAAGCATAATACTTCTTAAAGTGAGAGGAAAGGGAAAGAATAAAATAGAGTAAAAGAGGTCATAAAGTGGAATTAACTATAAAAGAAAATAACCAAATACGATAAAGAACAACTAAATAAGAATATAAGACAATAA
>VSSQ01000111.1_pt2 | contig 97371 bp, 89 predicted proteins | sample 4763081 | NCBI WGS metagenome assembly VSSQ01 (sample SAMN12137344, study PRJNA551015) | bioreactor metagenome | isolation source: SDC9 anaerobic chlorinated ethene degrading culture | place: USA: Knoxville, Tennesee | collected 2015-01-01
GCGGCCTCAGCTGAGCAAGTTTTTGAAGGAAACTTGCGAGTGGAAGAGAAGGCGGGCTGCCCTGAAGGGGCGGCCTCAGCTGAGCAAGTTTTTGAAGGAAACTTGCGAGTGGAAGAGAAGGCGGAGGGGTGAGATGGGATGCCACGCGGACGAGGCGATACTGACGGAAAAGAGGTATGTTTGAAGTATGAAAGAAGAGAAGAATGATGGTCAGGTTCTTGTGCGCATTCCGTCAGAGATGAAATCCCGGATGGAGACGGCAGCAAAGCGTGAGGGGATTACGACGCAGGACTGGGTACGGGACGCTCTCCAGGGCCGGCTTGGTCTTTTGAATGTCTGCCCGAATTGTTCGTTTGTGAATTCCCGGAAAGCGAAGTTCTGCAGCGAATGCGGGACGTCACTTGCGGAGAGTAAGCGGGCGATCTATCGGGAGTGGGTGAGGGAGATGATCCGGGAGGAGTTCGGGGAGGAGTTCGGGGAGGAGTGGTAAGATTGGGTGCTGAATTCTCATGTTTCCACCCCCACCCTTCCCCTCCCCGACCCTCGTTCCCTCATTTTTTTGCATCCCAAACCCCCCTCCTCACTCAATGAGAACCCCCTTCTACCCGCCAAAGGGGGGCACTATCGCACCGCGCGGTCAGGGGTATAAATACCCTCGGCTGAAAATATAGAAATATGGATGACCCATTCTATCTGATGAAAAAATTCGGTATGCGGCGAAGACTCATTCCTTTCACAACGAAACCCTATCTGCTGAATTTTCGTCTAACAACGGAACATAAAGAGCGGCTGGATCCACTCACCCGCGAGACGGGAAAGCCGCTCGATGACGTGGTGTGGATGATCCTCGCTCTGGGACTTGCATGTGAAAAGGATGAAAAAGGGCGCACCGATAAGGTGTATTACGATCCGGACATGGACCGGAATGATTTTTATCACGCGCTTTTCATCAAAGGATTTGCGGCGTACGATGCCGGGATGCGATGACCGATCTGCCGGACACGGACCTCCTTGCGGACACCTGTCATTCTGTCCAGAGGAACGTCCTTGCAGCTCAGTCACCGGTCAGCCGTGCGGTGAATTCAGCTATGGTCTTTGCGTACCGGGATATCCGCCGGCAGGTGGTTTTGGCCTCAGGCAGAAAGGAACGTGCCGATTACGGTGAGGGGCTGCTGAAGTATCTGTCTAAGCGGTTGAGTACCGAATTCGGGGAAGCATTTTCTGAGCGGAATCTACGATATATGCGGCAGTTTTTTCTCACCCCCAGAGCAGAGCAATTCCATATAATCGCACATAGAAAATCGCCGGAATTTATATCCAAATGAAAAACCAACTATTACTTTATATTTATGTCTGAAGACTGGGAAGCAAAACGCAAGGCGCAGGAGTGGCTGATTCTCTTAGTCCTTGGTGCAGCTCCCGAGCGGGAAATCTCCATGCTTCACCTCGAGAAAGAGGTGTTCCTCCTCTGGAAATTTCACCCCTCCATCCCGCAATTCATTACGTTCGTTGCATATCAGCGCGGTCCCTACTCGTCAGAAATCAGGGATGCAATCACTGCTCCTTACTACCTAACTGAAGAATGGGAATACCGCCCCCCGACAAAAAAAGATGATCTGACTGGGGGTTTTGTTTTCCTTACACTGGATGGAATCAAAAAATATAAGGACTACTATGCCAAGATGCTCAAAAAAGAAGACATGCGTTCACTTCTTGCCGGCATAAGAATTGTTAGAACCACCTACGACGAACTTAGTCCAGAAGAACTCCTTCTCCTCATCTATGACACATATCCAGATTTTCGGACAAAATCGGAAGTTGCCAAGGAAATCTATGATCAAAGGGACAAAATTGTAGAAAAACTCTACAAACGTGGAATTGTTTCTGAATCTAAAGCTGAATACCTAAAAGAGGCAAAATGGTATTCATGAAAAAGAACGTAGTTGCCGACACTTCTTTTTTTATCTGTAATGCCTGCAATCTAAGACGGATAGATCTATTACTCAACTATTTGAACTTATATCAGTTTTATGCAGGTCCAATAATTCTGAATAAAGAGATCCCGAATATGGGAAAAGAAGACGAAACGATCCGCAAAAAATTTGCATACAATGAAAGTAACTATGCGGAACTATTCAAACCACTTTCTGATAGAGACCCAAAGCATATTGAAGAAGATGGCGAGTATGAAGCAATTGGAATCTCAGTTGATCTCTGCCTCACAAACAGTCTTCATTGTCTCATTTTGGACGATGACGGGCCCAAAAAATTTGCCATGTTTAATGTTGCAAAGAAATTTCCGGAATTGAAAGATAAAATCCATGGGACAGTAGGATTTATTAATAATAGCTATACTAATGATTCATTAATATCCCGAGAACAATGCATTGATCATCTTAAAGCTATACATTACGTTTACCTTCAATATCAACAAAAAGGTGAAAACCGGCGTCCATGTAGCATGGACCCCGCATTTGTCAACAAATCTCTGCTCCCATTAATCAAAAAACTGGAAACAAACCATGAGTGACTTTGACCCTCACATCTCTATAGAATCCCTAACTCCTGCAAAAGATGTAAACTGTACCGTCAAGGAACTTACTATTGATACTCACCGGATGAAAATTGAGACCCCTATCAAAGTTCTCTCCGGAAAAAATCTCACCTATAAAGCGGTAGACGAGCTAATTGCTCCGATATCCAATCCTATTTTTGAAATAACAAAATCTTTTGATCAGCTACGATACTACCCGACATTAATTCACACTCTTGAATACGGTGGAAAAAATAAAGACTGGATTCAGAAACTCAATGAAAGTATTGGACTCAAAAACACCTTAGAAGAGGAATATCGAAAAAATATCACTTTGTCCACTGTGTTCCAGTATTACCCATTGGATGATGTCACTCTTCGTCATCAGGTTCGAGCCTATCAACGGATGAATCCGAATCTGTATGAATCATATCTGGATTACATTTATAGTGCGTCCAGTGTCTTTATTCTCACTCCAGATGTTCATCTTCCAACCCAGAGTAAACGTCCCATCTCTATTATAGAATATCTCCATTTCATAGAATTCTCTGTAGAATCTTTTGAAAGGCAGAACAACAAACCTATCTTTGTTCCCTTGCAAATCGACTTAGCAGAAAAAGATCTAAGAAGCGTACTTGGAGCATACAAAAAAAACGGTTACACAAACATCTGGATTAACTTCAAAGCCAAGAAATGTGATGGAAGTAATGCTGGAAGGCTCCGTATGCTGAGTCGTCAAATTCAAACATTCCTCGGAGATGAGGCAGTTATCTATTGTTCACAGTTGAAACGTGAACGTGATGTAAAACAAATCAGTGTTCCAGCATTTGATATGCTTCCACCTCTTGTATATGCTGATTTTATTGGTGTAAACAGAACACGTGCTGGGGGAGGGGATATAGATAAAACTGCTGAAAGAAAAGGATTTGCATCTACTGAGGATTACATGTGCGCATTGACGCAAAGCAATTGTAGTCTATTTGATCCGGAAACGTACAAATATATCATTCCGACCTGTTATCCACAAGAGTCCCTTGATCAGAAGACTCTTGCTAAGGTAAAGGATAAAGAGATTATGGCTTCATTCTTTAATGGGGTTCAAATCTATAAAGAACTAGGAAACATTAGAAAACAAATCACAGATACGGAGCATGTTCGTTCATATCTTGAAACAAAAGATGCTATCACTCAAAACATGTCAGTATTTCAAAATGCGCTGAAAAATTCTCCATCACCAGTAAAATCTACATTTCAGGATCTTCTGTTTGATGACTAGAACTTAATGATAGTATGATGGGGTACGGATATTCAGAAAATACCCTAATTTCAGGATGTTGGTGACCCTCTCTGGTTATGTCACTTCGATTATGGTCTTGGGTTACACGTATGATGGTAATGTATGCATAAGGTTAATTTCATATCTTACGTCAAATGTACTCTCGAATAAATACCGAAAAATATTCACAGAATGCTGAGGATTGATCTGCACGAAATCAGCTCTGTCCTCCCGCAAAAAAAGGAATCCCGTTTCTGAATCCAAAAAGAAGATTCACCACCGCGGGCCGACTCGCAAGTCTAACGACTTGGTCGCAAGGCAAAACCGTGTTCATCTAAGGCCGGTAACCTATAAAACCCAGTACACCAACCCACTATACATGACATCAGCGGAAAACACCGAAAAACGCCTCCAGGAACTCGAGCGTGACTACGCAGACCTCTTAGAACGCGTCCGCGACCTCGAACTCCAGGTAGCCCAGCTCACCGAGAGAAACCTCCGCGGAAGCTGCTCCACCTGCACCCTCCAATAAAAAAGAACACCTCACAACCTATTTTTGATCGCCAGCACCTCGGCCTCATGCTCAAACAAAGCACACCCCCCGTCATGCTCCCCGCCCACAAGGCCCGCATCGATCAGCCTTGCAAAAAACGGCGAATTCACCGCATCCAGAAGTGAAACGTCCCGAAGACTCCGGTCCGAATACGGCGAAAACGGACAAGGCTCCGCCGACCCGTACGGATTGATATGGAAAAACCCCCGTCCGCCCGCAATACACCCGCCCATATGCTTCTCATCTCCCGGGAACGAAATAAACACCATCTCCGGATACGCAGACTTCATCCTCATCAGCCGGCCCTCCAGCTCCTCCCGCAGCCCCGCCGTAAGTTCCAGATCCTTTGAAACGTGATCGATCGCCGTATACTCAATATAAAACACCAGTCTGCATCCCTGACCCTTAAGAAGATCCAAAAACGCATCCGACGTCGCCTCATCCAGATTCCCCGCAGTTATCGTCACCGACGCCCCGTACAAAATCTTCCCTGACCGCAGACGATCCATCGCCGCCGAGAGAAAATCATACGTCCCAATTCCCCGGCGTAAATCCGTCTCCTCCCTTCCCCCCTCGATACTCAGGACCGGCACCAGATTCCGGTGCTGATCGAAAAGCTTCAGATACTCCTCATCGATCAGCGTCCCGTTCGTAAAAATCGGAAAAATGATCGACGTATGCTTTCCCGCCGCCCCGATCAGATCCTTTCGGAGAAGAGGCTCCCCTCCCGCGAGAAGGATAAACGAGATCCCAAGCTCCTTTGCCTGCAGAAAAATTCCCTCCCACTCCGAAACGCTCAGCGGCTCCGCCCCCGTCAAACCCTCCCCGCACATTCCGACCGCCCTCGCATAACAGCCCGCACAATGCAGATTGCACGACGAAGTTATACTCGCGATCAGAAATGCCGGCATATGCGAACAGGCCGCCCGTTTTTTTGCATTCTCCCGCTGATGCTTCATCTGCCCCAGAAGAAACGCCGTCTCCTTCCGGTTCGAAAGGGTGCCCTTCAGAATATCTTTGATAAGCTTCTCGATCGCGGAGTTAAGATAGGTGGTCAGAAAGGTATCCGGCATACGTAAGATGTACATATCCTCTCTGCTCAGGCTAAATATTTTCTCTCGCCAGACCGCCGGACACCAGCCGGAATCATCCGGAAAAACCCCGGATCATGCAAAAAAACGGATCTTCCTGATGGAAGTATAGGTATATTTTTTACTGATCACAGAGCATAATTCTGCTATATAAAATAGGATCCGGATATGGTTGTGCAGATAGATCTTCTAATGGCAGTCGTGATCGTGCTTGCATGCTCTGTCGGCGTGCTTTTTATCGGAAAAAAGATCCATATCCCGTTCATTATCGGCTATTTTCTCACAGGGATAATCGTCGGACCCTTCGGTCTCCATCTGATCACCGAAGAGCAGGTATCGGTCCTCGCAGAGCTCGGGGTCATCCTTCTGATGTTCACCATAGGTCTGGAGATCTCGCTCAAAAGCCTCCTTTCCATGAAGAAGGTCGTCCTCATAGGCGGCGGTCTGCAGATGATCATCACCACGTTCCTCGTCTGGGCTGTCCTCCAGCTGGCGGGATTTCCCTCCAACACCGCACTGTTTCTTGGAATGATGGTCTCGACATCTTCAACGGCCATCGTTTTGAACCTCTACCAGTCGAAGGGACAGATGGCGACCAAACACGGAAAGATCGCGCTCGGGATCCTGATTTTCCAGGATCTTGCGGTCGTTCCGATGATGCTGCTTGCCCCGATCCTTGCCGGACCTGCCGACACCGATCTGCTCGCAAGCGTGCTGAACTTCCTGATCGGTCTGGCGATGCTCGGCGTCATCCTGATCGCCGCCATCTACCTGGTCCCGAGATTTCTGCAGAGGGTCGCCCTCACCCGAAGCAACGAACTGTTCATCATCTCGATCGTGACCATCTGTCTTGGGATCGCCTGGCTGATGTCCTTGAACGGCATATCCCTGGCGCTCGGCGCGTTCCTTGCAGGCGTCGCGATCTCCGAATCGGATTACAGCCATGAGGTCGTCGGCCAGATCCTGCCGATCCGCGATCTCCTGACCAGTTTCTTCTTTGTCTCGATCGGCATGCTGCTGAACCTTTCGTATCTCGGGGAGCATCTGCTGTTCATACTCATCCTTGCCGCCGTGCTGATAGCGGGAAAATCCCTGATAACCTTCATCTCGGTCAAAGCGATCGGGATAGCGGCAAGCGTCTCACTTCTTTCAGCATTCGGTCTCTCGCAGATAGGAGAGTTCTCCTTCGTGCTCGGTGCGACCGGCTATTCCAGCGGGATCCTGACCGATGATGTCTATCAGGTGTTTCTGGCCGTCTCGATCCTGACGATGATCATGACCCCGACGATGATCAGTATCGCGCCAAGGTTCGTTGACCGGTTCCTCCCGCCGCCGGATCCGCAGGGAACGCTGAGGACGAACTTCCGGTCGGGCATGTAATCATCGTCGGGTTCGGACTTACCGGCCATTATGTGGCAAAGGCGCTGAAAAAAGTGGAGATCCCCTATATTATCCTCGAACTCAACCCTGAAACGGTGGCAGCCGAGAAAAAACTCGGCGAGAACATCGTCTACGGCGATGCATGCCGGGAAGGGGTGCTGGAGTTTGCCGGGATCAGGAAAGCCCAGACGATCGTGATCACGATCCCGCAGATGGACACGGTCAAGGCGATCCTCACCGACGCACGCAGGATGAACCCGAAGATCGGCATCATCACCCGGTCAAGGTTTATCTCCGAGACAGCCGAGCTGTATCATCTCGGAGCGGATGAGGTGATCGTTGATGAAAAGGAGACGGCTCTCCAGATCTTCCATCGGATCCTTTCCAATCAGCAGGTGCCGGTACAGGACGCGGATCTGTATGGGAAACAGGCCAGAAGCGAGATCTACGACAAATACATCGAAAAACCCATCCACTCAAATATCAGAACGTCTGCAAAAGGAAGCAGACTCGATATGATCCGGATCCGGGCAAAGCAGGCGGGTGAGATGATGGCTAAAAATACCTCACGGGTGGAGCAGATCAGGGTCGAGAAAGGGGCGGATATCGCCGGCAAACGGATCGCCGATGTCCAGATGCGCAGGAATTACGGCGTTTCGGTGATCGCGGTGCGGTGTGTGGGAAAGATCGATGTGATCGTCTCTCCGGACGGCGATACGGTTTTGCATGAAGGCGATACCGCCGTGGTGATCGGCGACCGAAATGCCATTGGAACTATAATGATAATGTTCGCCGAGAAGGCTGCATATACTACCTGAGGGCACGCATACTATTTTTACCTGCAGGACGCGATCCGTCGCGTCTATTTTCCAAAACATAGAGAAAAAACACATCCCGGCGGGTGAGTATAGTTACGTTTTTTGCTGAGCAAGGTATATTATTCTCCAGGATATTTCGGAGAGATAATGGAGGAATATATAGAATTGATCATGGCAGTCGTGATCGTGCTTACCTGCGCGATCGCGGTTTTACTTGTCGGGAAAAGGCTCCGCATCCCGTTTATTATCGGGTATTTCATAACCGGCGTTATTGTGGGGCCGTTTGGTCTGCACCTGATCACCGAAGAGCAGGTGTCCCTGCTCGCAGAACTCGGCGTTATTCTGCTGATGTTCACCATAGGGTTGGAGATCCCGCTGAAAAATCTGCTTTCAATGAAGAAGATCGTCCTGATAGGCGGAGGTCTCCAGCTCATTCTTACGACAGGAGTGGTCTGGCTGGTGATGGTCGCCGCAGGATTCAGCTCGAGCGTTTCGCTGTTCATCGGATTTTTAGTAGCACACTCTTCGACGGCGATCATCATGAATATCTATCAGAAGTCCGGGGAGATCGACACTCAGCACGGGAAGATCGCGCTTGGACTGCTGATTTTCCAGGATCTGAACGTTGTGCCGATGATGATGCTCGTGCCTCTCCTTGCCGGAAGCTCAGAGACCGATCTTGCAGGATCCGTGCTGAACTTTTTTATCGGTATGGGGCTCCTGGCGGTGATTCTGATCGCCTCCATCTACCTGGTCCCCAAGTTTCTTGAAAGGGTCACTCTGACAAGAAGCAGTGAACTTTTCGTTATGGCGGTCGTGCTGATATGCCTCGGTATCGCCTGGGTGATGTCTCTGACCGGTGTTTCGATCGCTTTGGGAGCGTTTCTTGCGGGCGTTGCCATATCCGGTTCGGATTACAGTCATGAGGTGATCGGCCAGATCATGCCGATCCGCGATCTGCTGACGAGTTTCTTCTTTGTTTCGATCGGTATGATGCTCAATCTGACGTATCTGAGCGAGCATCTGCTGCTGATCGCCGGGGTTTCCGTTCTGCTCCTTCTGGGAAAGACGCTGATCAATATTGTTTCGGTGAAGGTGATCGGGATCTCGGCCGGAGCCGCTATCCTGTCTGCGATCGGTCTTTCGCAGGTGGGAGAGTTCTCGTTTATTTTAGGTTCTACGGGGCTTGCGGCCGGCCTTTTGACCCAGAATATGTATCAGATTTTTCTGGCGATGTCGATCGTAACTATGGCCATCACGCCGTTTTATGTGGCGGCCGGACCGTGGATCGCCGGCAAGATCACCAGCCGTCTTCCGGAAAAACACCGGGACTTCGACGAGTTCTGCATTCCGGGTGAAACGGACCGGGAAAGCCATGTGATCATTGTCGGTTACGGGCTTGGCGGCAGGTATGTGGCACGAGCCCTGAAAAAGATGGGGATCCCTTACATCATCCTGGAGATGAATCCGGAAACGGTGACTAAAGAGAAGAAACGGGGGGAGAATATCGTTTACGGCGACGCCTGCCGTGAATGTATTCTGGAGTATGCAGGGATCAGAAAAGCCCGGACGATCGTTATCTCCATTCCGGCTATAGAGTCTATCAAGGCGATCGTGACGACCGCACGCCGGATGAATCCGAAGATCTCGATCATTACCCGGTCGAGATATATCTCCGAGACGAGTGAACTTTACCGGCTGGGAGCAGATGAGGTGATCGTGGATGAGAAGGAGGCGGCTTTGCAGATCTTCCGGAGGATCCTGGCAAATCAGCAGATACCGGTCCAGGAGCTGGAGATGTATTCGCAGCAGGTGAGAACCGAGGTGTATAATGAGTATCTGGACGGAACCGGAGGGGGTAAGCCCCCGGCTCCAGGGCAGAAGAACAGCGGAGGGATCCTGGACGCGATCCGTCTGAAGGCGAAGCATGCGGATGAGGTGATCTCGACGGAGAAGACGTATGTGGAACAGATCAGGGTGGGGAAAGATTGTGACTGCGCGGGAAAACGGCTGTGTGACCTGCATCTGAGGATGAGCTTTGGTGTTTCAGTGATCGCGGTACGGCGGGCGGGACGGCAGGATGCGATCGTTTCGCCGGACGGGGAGACGGTACTTGAGGAGGGGGATACGGTGGTGGTGATCGGTAACCGTGATGATATCGCGACGATGACGATGCTGTTTACGGAAAAGGACGGGGAAGAGAAGTAAGACGGGGGAGGCTGGTGAGCGGGGGAGCTGGTGAGCGTGAGATTCGGGACGGGTACGGCTGGGTGCGGATAGATGAATTTATTTAACCGCTTCGCCTACGAAGGAATCGCACCCTCTCTGGAAAAGTCCACGAGCTGTAAGCTCGTGAGACGTCTCAAGAGCCTTTGGCTCTTGGACAAATGCTGGGGAAAAACCCGTTCGCAAAGCTTCGCTTTGCTCTCCGGTTCGGGCTTGCAGCCCTCGCTTGTTCGCAAACCTTTGGTTTGCTCTCCGTTTCGCTTCGCTCACTTGCGTGCGGGTTTTTCTATTGTTTTATCTCTCTCTTTTTTTATCCGGGGTGCGGGGAGTGAATGCGGGTTGCCCCGCAGGGGCGGCCTTAGCTGAGCAAGTCGCCAGACTTGCGATTCGGCAAGGGAAGGCCCGCGGTGGGAATATCGTATTTTTCAGAATCAGACCAGAGCTTGTTCCGACTTCTTCTATCCGGATTGAATGGGTTTTAGGGATTTTTTCCCCAGTTATTTCCCGACAAACTTTTCCCGCAGCATCATCAGGACCTCCGGCGATTCCAGAGCCTGCAGGATCCGAAACGTCATGTCGTCGACGCCCATCTCCCGGCGGGTCACATCCGCGACCACGAGCGAGGTCATATAATCGCTGATCGAGGTGAACGGGGCATCGTCCCCTTCGCACATCTCCTTGATCTTTTGGTAATACTTAGGACTGATCCGAAATCCTATCTGCTCTTTTTTGCTTTCGATGGTGACCATTATTGTAAACAGTAGTATGTCAATTTGATAACATAAAGATATCCTCAGATTTTTGACGTGGGCGATTTGCGGGAAAAATGCGTGTTTCCGATGATGTATCCGGTATTATCTGCTGTGTCTACTGAGTGAGAACGATTTTTTTGCATTATCGCACCGCGCGGTTAGGGATTTATATGCTCTCTCATTCTAAGTTATTCGGGGAAGTTGATACCTTACAGCAAACAGAACGCTGCCGTCATATCTGCCCGAAATCTCAATCAACTTAACCCCGCAAAAGATGCAGGGAATGGGAGTCCCAGACAGTACCCAAACCCGCGGGCTAACCAGACGAAGGCGTCAAAAAAACAAAAAGTGTATGACGACCCGTTCTTCCGGGCGTTTTACTCTGATGAATGTATTGGAAGAATGAGAGAAATCATTCTCGCCCGTTGATCTTACGGGCGGAAATGAATGCGGGTGAACGATCCTGTCTATCGTTCGATGGACAACACCCGTTTTTGAGGGGGATGATGTGTGGAGAGCCGCTTTTTTTGGGGAGATAGTGTTCGGATTTATGTGATCGTTGGGGGTGTTTTGGAAGTACTGCAAGACTGAACGGGGACTTGATAGAGATGTATGAGAGGTTGAAGAAGTATGTTTGACGAATGCATGTTCCGGCGGTTTTTCGGGAAAGGGTCTGGAAAAAATATTTTTGGAGGATCTTCCGCAAGTGATTCATGCCGCCGTGTTTCACAATCTTTAACCCCCCTCTTGTCCATATTACACTTATCTAGGTGTACATATGGATCTGCAGAAAATCCCTCTTACTATCCCTTCTCCCGCATCAGAAAATCTCGTTCGCCTTCAGGCACTTTTTCCGTCGATCGTAAAAGATGGACAGGTTGATATTGAGGCACTCAAAGCTGAATTGGGGCAGTTTGAAGAGGCGGGTAAAGAACGCTATGAGCTGACCTGGGCAGGAAAACAGGAAGCAAAGCGTGTTGCCGCCGAACCGCTCGTCGGAAGAACACTGAAATATGTCCCGACGGAGAGTAAAAATCTAGACTCTACGGAGAACCTCTACATCGAGGGAGACAATTTAGAGGTGCTGAAACTTCTGCAGAATTCGTACTCGAATAAAATCAAGATGATCTATATTGATCCGCCGTATAATACCGGGAAGAATTTTGTGTATAAGGATGCCTTCAGCATGACGGAGATAGAAAGTGCAAAATCGGAAGGTGATATGGGAGAAGAGGGGGAACGCTACGCAGTAAATCCAAAATCTTCCGGAAAGTATCATGCAAACTGGCTCTCGATGATGTATCCAAGACTTCGCTTAGCAAAGAATCTTTTACGGGATGATGGAGTTATTTTCATCAGTATTGATGATAATGAGATAGATAACCTCAAAAAAATTATGGATGAAGTTTTTGGAGAGGGAAACTTCGTTTTTCAAATAACATTGCTCTGCAATCCGAAAGGGCGCTCCCAAGACAAATATATTGCTACTTGTCACGAATATCTCGTGGGTTATTCAAAAGAGATGTTGAATAAAGGGGATTTGAATGTCTTAAAAAATGAAGAAGAGATAATACAAAACTACAAATTACATGATGAGCGTGGAAGATATCGGGAACTGGAATTACGAAATACCCATCGTGAATTTGGTAAACATAACAGACAAAACTTGTATTATCCATTCTATGTGAGTTCATCTGGAAGAGTATCACTTGAGAAAAAAACTGGCTTTGATCCGATTTTTCCAGATTGGGAGGATGGATATGAAGGTTGCTGGACGTGGGGGCTTGAAAAATCACAGACCCAACTAGATGAGATAGTGGCAAGAAAAGTAGATAATAAATGGAAAATTTATCGTAAAAATTATGCTTTAAAGGATGATGGAGACTCCAGCAAACAGGTTAAATCAATCTGGACTGAGAAAGAATTCCATACCGAAAAAGGGCAGATTATTTTTAATGACCTTTTCGAGACAAAAGAGAAAATCTTCCCATCACCCAAGGCAGTTGATACAATAAAACAACTTTTGTTGATGGGGCATACAAAGAATGAATTTATTCTCGACTTCTTCTCAGGTTCATCCACTACTGCCCATGCCGTCATGCAGCTCAATGCTGAAGATGGTGGAAGCCGCAAATTCATCATGGTCCAGCTGCCCGAAGCCTGCGATGAAAAATCTGAAGCATACAAAGCCGGCTACAAAACCATCTGTGATATCGGCAAAGAAAGAATCCGCAGAGCCGGTGAAAAGATCCAAAAAGAACACCCGGAAGTTTCGCTCGACACCGGATTTAAAGTCTTCAAAACTGACACAACCACCATCAAATGGATCGCAAAAGAAGCAGGCATCAAAATACCCTCACCCCAGTCAACACTTATCACCACCAAAACATCAGCAAACGATCTGCGTGACTTCATGCCAGGCGTCACCGACATGGACGTGGTCTATGAGATCCTCCTCAGACAGTATGACATTCCTCTCTCCGCAAAAACTGAGAGCCTCGCCAATGTCGGAAAACGCACCTACTGTTTCGCGGAAGTGGTTGTTGTCTGTCTCGAAGAAAAAGTAACTGATGAGATCATCGACACGATCGCATCGATCGAACCCTCCCCCCACAAAGTCATCTTCCGTGACAGCGCATTCGGCAGGGACATCAGCCTCAAAATAAACGCCATGGAACGCTTCGACGCCATGATGAAAAAACACGTCAGCAAAACCAAACAGCCCTACACCGTAGAATTCCTCTGAGGCGACCATGTCCGACAAAGTCACCTTCAAATTCGACGACTCCCTCGATTATCAGCTGGACGCCATCACCTCAACTGTTCAGCTCTTTGCCGGGCAGGAAAAAAACGAAGGCTCAACCATCTATGGAGACGCCGTCCGCACAGCCGGAGGAACCATCGAACGAAACCCCCGGATCTCCCTCACACAAACACGTCTACTCAACAACCTCCGGAAAGTACAATTCAACAACAACCTCGCCCCCGACGACATCATCGAAAAAGGAAACTACACCATCGAAATGGAAACCGGGACCGGGAAAACCTATGTCTACCTCCGCACCATCCTCGAACTCCACCAAACCTACGGACTGCGTAAATTCATCATCGTCGTGCCAAGCATCGCGATCAGGAAAGGCGTAGAAAAAAGCATAGAACAACTCAACGAACACTTAAAAGCCCTCTACAACGGACTCGACATAAGCTCCCGCTCCTTCGTCTATACCTCAAATGCCCTTGGAAAATTTCAGGACCGCTTCACCCAAAGTTCCGACCTCTCCATCGCTATAATGAACATCCAGGCATTCAACAAAGACTCCAACATCATCCGTCAGGAACGCGAAGGAAGACCCGACCTCTGGAAACTCCTTCAGGCAGTTCACCCAATCGTCATCATCGACGAACCCCAGAAGATCGAAGGATCCAAAGGAAAAAGCTCATCACTCCAGGCGATCGAAGACCTGCAGCCCGAGTTCATCCTCCGCTACTCGGCAACCCACAAAAAAATCTACAATCAGATCTATAAATTAGGTTCATACGACGCCTACGAAAAAGGCATCGTCAAAAAAATCGAAGTAAAAACCATATACGGAGAAGTACCCAAAGACTACCCCTACATCCGGTACATCAGCTTCGTCAAAGAAGGTTACAAAGCCCGCCTCGAAATATTCTATCAGGACAAGACCCTTGGGATCATCAAAAAGAAAGTTGACGTTGTCAAAGGGAATTCACTCCATGAACTTTCAGGAAACCTCGATCAGTACAAAAACCTCATCGTCCACTCCGACCCCCACAAAATCGAAGGAGTCACCATCAGCAATAAATTTGGACAACAGGCACTCGTCGAACAGGAAACTCCTGAAGAAAAATGGGGTCTGGTCATCAAAGATGGATACACCGGATTCATCAATCTCATCCCGGGAGACTGCACATACAACGCGGAACTCACCGAAGACATAACCACCAGGATCCAAATTAGGATCGCCGTCAAAACCCATCTCGACAAACAATTCAGGATCCTCGAAGAAGGAAAACAGATCAAAACCCTGACCCTCTTCTTCATCGACGCCGTCAAAAAAGTCAGAGACGAACAAGTCCCCGACGGCAGAGGAATCTATCTTCAAATCTTCGATGAAGAATATACCCGTCTCATACACGAGGAACCCTACCGATCACTCTTCAAAAAGTACAAAAAACTCTTCCCTGAATACACAGACACCCTCAAGGTCCGTGAAGGATACTTCGCAAAAGACGCAAAAGGCAACAACGTCGAACCGGAAGAAGGAAAGAAAAATCCGGACACATCAGTTGAAGAACAATACAAAGCAAAATCCAAAGAAGACATTGAACGCGGGATCTCCCTCATCTTAGAGAAAAAAGAGCAACTCATCTCCTTCTCAACACCGCTTGCTTTCATCTTCTCTCACTCAGCACTCCGCGAAGGCTGGGACAACCCCAACGTGTTCACCATCTGCACATTAAAACATGGGAACTCCGATATAGCCAAAAAACAGGAGATCGGACGCGGGCTTCGTCTCCCCGTCGATATCAACGGAACGCGGTGTTTTGATGAAAACATCAATGAACTCACCGTCATAGCCAATGCCTACTACGAAGACTTTGCCAAAGCTCTCCAAACCGACTTCAATGCAGAAAGCGGATTTGACAAAGACGCCGTCACGCTTAGGGAACTCAGAGAAACGCTTCTCGAAGCCGGAGTCCCGAAGGAAAAGATCACACCTGACCTTATATCCGCATTCAAAAAAGAACTCCGACTAGAGAACATCATCAACTCCAAAGACAAACTCACCAAAAACGCTGCGGAAATTGTCAATGTTATCTTTGAAGACGAGACCCTCAGAGAGCACGCGGTAAAAATCCAGAGCGCTTTTGTCACGGTCATGCAAAAGAAAGGATCCTCAAAGATCCGCATCAAAAACGGAGATGTTCCCGAGATCAAAAACGAACCCCACGCCTACATCGACGAAGAAAACTTCAAAAACCTCCTCCGGGACCTCACGCTCAGAATGGAAAAGCGGACATACTACTCGGTCGATATCGACTCAGAACAGTTCATTCTGGATGCGGCAAAAATACTCTCTGCCTACCTCAAACTCCCTGAGATCACAAAACAGCAGGTGACTATCACCTCCTCCAGACTTGAACTGGAAAATACCGGAGAGGCAAAACTCGGTGACGAAACAACCATCTATGAAGTGGAAAAAGCATCTCATCACTTCACCAAAAAAACCGACTTCCAAATCGTCAACTACATCATGACACAGACCAGACTCCCGAGAATGGCGATCTCCGCCATACTTGGTGAGCTTGAACCTGAAGAAAGAGAATACCTCCGAAATCAGGATGTCCTGGATATCTCCGCATCCATCATACGTGATTACCTTCAGGTAGCAAAAGCACAACGAGTCGCGGGATATCACATCATCCAGGGATATACTTTCGACGATAAAACGCTCTTTGAATCTGATGTGATCGACCCCGCACTTCTCGAAGAATCAAAGAAGGTCTATCAGACAAACGCCGGCAAACGGAAAACCATCTACCCGTATTACCGGACAGATAGTGATGGTGAATATGACTTTGCCCGACATCTTGAAGAGGATCCGGATGTTCTTCTCTTTACCAAACTCCACAAAGGAGGCTTTGTCATCAACACACCGTACGGAGATTACTCACCCGACTGGGCGATCATCTATCGTAACGGAGATTTGGCCCGGCTTTACTTTGTTGTGGAAACCAAAATCGACAAAGACGAGCAGAACCTTACTGGTGTGGAGAAATGCAAAATCGAGTGTGGAAAGAAACACTTCAAAGCAGTTTCCAATGATATCACATTCCTCTATGCCAAAAACTACCAGGATTTCAAAGGCAAAATGCGGGGATAAGATCCATCATCGAAATCATGGATCATCCTCCACATCATCAAGATAGATCCCAAATTCTGCAAAAAAAGAGAACCCTGTCTCCTGAATCCAAAAATAAGATATCTCCACCGCGTCGGGCTCCGCGCCGGATCGCCAGCCTTCGGCTTGCTCAGCTGAGGCCGCCCCTTCGGGGCAGCCCGCAGTCACTCCCCCGCACCCCGAAATACAACCAAAAATACTCTTTTCCCCTCACAGGAGCCGCTGGGGCGGCGATAGGATTTGCCCGAACGCTCCCGATGAGGGACGAGCCGTTGGGTCGATAGCGGGTTGGACGCTGAAAGCGGACGACCTCAGCCAAGCAAGGCTTTGCCTTGCGAGAGACCCAACGAGCGAGAGTGAGGAAAAGCAAATCCGATTCTGGGAGCCCGAAGGGCGGGATTCGCGCCGATTCGCGGTTGGTTTTTTCTCATGTGTCCACATCCGACCTTTACCTCTCTGCGATATTTGGTTGACACACACCCATTCTTCCACCCCTGTCCCCCTTTTCGTGAATTTCGTTGATTTTAGTGCTATTTGGTGTTGGGGGACGGGGGAGGGAACCTCATGTATCCCACCCAACTGATTCTTTATTTTTCGTGTTTTCGTCGTGTTTTCGTGAATTTCGTGTGATGGATCCGCTCACTCAAATGATCCCGCACACGAATCCCATCCAAAATTCATCCTCCCAAACCCAAATCCCCCTCCCAAACCTCAAATCCACCCAACTTCCACACGAAAACCGCCACTTCCACTCCAAAAACACCCCCAGCCCATCAAAAACACCCAACCCCATACACACAAAAACCACACCCCAAAAGAAAAATACGCCCAATCCTGCCGTATTTCCCTCCAAACACACTCATCCTATATAAAATAACAACCTGGACGTCCAGAAAAAAAGATGACCCCCCAGAGACTACGTCCGTAAGTAAGTAAATACGGGAAGAAAAAAATGCTCATCAATCACTTTTTTTTTAGACGTCTAGTTGTATTATTATTATTTTTTGTACAGTACAGAAGAGAGAGAGAGAGAGAGAGAGAGAGATCGAAAAACAAAAACAAAAACAAAAACAAATCATATTTAAGCTTTTCCGACCGTAAGGACGTAGTCTGAGGGGGGTTATCGTTTTTCCTGGACGTCCACGTGCATGATTTATATACAATGACTCTGCCAAACTGAAAATACGCCCATTCCTGCCGATTTCGATTTTTACCCACCAAAAATCATCACAAAAAATTCATCAAAATTGATCACCGAAAGTCGATTCTGGAATCGAAATACCTATTTTCGAGTGGAAACACAACCATTTTTCATCATCAGACCCCTGTTTTTCACCACCCCTGTTTTGTTGTCAAATTGCTAGCAAATATCACATTTTCCGAAACACTCAAATACCCTCCGGCAAAATAGTTTGTTAGCAGATTGTCAGCATGCTTGCTATCAACTCTGTCAAATCCCGGTCACCCGGGAGGAAGTGAGATCTATATCACAAAAATTTACTCTCTACATAGGCGACTTGGACAAACACCTCTTTGACGCCTTTGCAAAAACGTACCGACACGGTGAAACATCCAGGATCATCCTCGGACTCATCCGTAAACACATGAAAGAGGTCCATCACATCTATGCCTGACTACAAAATCTACATCCCCGAAGCCAAAGCCCCTGTCCTCTACCAATTCAAAGAACAGTTCGGCAAAGACGCATCCGGTATGATCGTCGACTTCATCGAAAACGCCCTCAGGCATGCCGGCAGCTCAGAGACCATAACCTGCTCAGCCGACCAGATCCATCAAACCTACTTCGGCGACATCGAAAGTGAAAAAGCCTTCCTCTACCTCTTCGAGACCAGAGAAAGTGCAAAACTCGCTATCAAAAACCGTCTCGATGCCCTCTATCAGAAACATCCTGACATCTACCTCGATGTCCTCGCACAGTTCAAAGAAAAATACCCAAACCTTGCAAAAATCACAGGAATCAACCAATGAAACAAACCACAAACAGCGAAACCATTCGCGAAAAACATGCCTGCCCTAAACCAGCGTCTAAACAGTTTCAGGGAACAGGCAACAACAGATTCGATTCGAAGACACAAAAAACCTCCGGGCCGACCGGATCCTCTGGAACCCCTGGTTCCGCAGGCACCAGCGATCCCAAAAACCGAAACACCAAAAACCGGATCTGGAGCCTCGCCGACTACGACGCGACCCCGACGCTTGATCTGATCATCAACACCCTCGATATCCCCAAGACAATTCAATGTGCGGCGATCGTCAACACGATGCACGAACGCTTTGCCCACTTCATCCTCGAGGAGCTTAAGGGATGGGGACTCCCCTATGGGGTCCTGGACGGTCAAACCTTTACCATCAAGATCACGTTCTCGAATGAACGGCCGGAGGAAGAATGACGCAGGAGCATAAACCCTGCCCCGGTCTCCGGCTCGCCGACCGGGTCATCCTCTCAAAGATCCTTGCCGGCACCTGGAAACTCGACGCCGAAAACGGCGAGATCATCTCGCGGAACACCGGAAAGCCCCTGAGCTTTTCCCGTAAGAACAACGGGTATTGTTCGATCCGGGCCCGATATATGGGGTTCATGGTGGACATCACGAAGCATAGGGCCGTCTACATCGCCGGGAACTGCAGAACGATGGACGATCTGCCGATCGATCTGAATCTGCATATCGACCACATCAACGGAAACATCGAGGACTGCCGGCTCGCAAACCTCCGGCTCATCCCGTTCTGGGACAACAACCACCCGCTTTCGGGACGAAAAAAGCGGATCTTCACGGACGATCAGGTTGCCGATATCCGACGACGGTATGCGGACGGCGAACCTCCGCGGTTTCTCGCAGCGGCGTTTGGCGTGAACAAGTCCACGATCCACCGGATCGTGACAAGACGGAGCTATGCGGAGGTGGGTCTGTGAGCGGGTCCGAGTACCGGCGCACGGTGACGTTTGCCTGTCCGCACTGTTTCGGGATCGAGGCGAAGGAGTTCTGGGTCCGGGACCTTGACGAACTGCGGCGGAAGAGGATCCGGTGCCCGGTCTGCGGGTCGGTGATGCTTCGGGTCGATTCTGAGAAGGAGGAGTATCTTGTTTCGCTGTCGAAGATAGCGTTTCGGAAGATGCATGATGCCATCGCCCGGCAGGAGGAGGATCACTATGCCCACAGGTAAGATGGAGTCGGGACGTGTCCTCTCCATTCTGGAGACGGCGTTTCCTCATCCGTCTGAAGAGTATGCGGATGCGTATTTCTGCCAGGAGATGACGGCTGCGCTGGAAGCGGCGGCGAAGGAGTATAAGGTCCGGTTCCTGGAGACGGTCGATGAGATCAGAGCCGGCGGGCTTGAGTCTGCGGAGTTTGTTCTCCGGCTGGAAGAGAAGAAGAACAAGTCCGTGAATGTCCCGCTGCTTCGTGAGGAGCTGCCTGAGCTGTTTGCGGAGCTGGCGTTTGTTTCCGCGGCGAATGCGTCGAAGCTTCTGTCGAAGAAGTTCATCTATGATGCGACGAAGAAGCTGATCAAGGACCGGATCACGAAGTATGAAGAGGTGAATGTGAAGGATCTTGAGGCACGCCTCCCGGAACCGGAGTATTCGCGGTATGTTACGGATAAGCCGATCTCGGAGAGGTATGTGATTGAGGTGAAGTCGTGAAGCACTGGTATGAACGGGCTGGCATAGCCGGCCTTAGTCTTACCAGTGTCGAAGAAGGGGGTGACCCCTGATGAGACACTGGTATGATTTCCCGGAGCTTCTGGATCGAAGGAAGCTGAAAGGGCTGGTGGATGCCGGGTTGAGTGTCCGGGAACTTTCGGTACGGGAGGGTTGTTCGCGGCAGTGTGTGGTGACGGCTTTGAATCGGCACGGGCTTACGGCGAAGGGGCAGCGGGGGGTGATGCCGCGTTTTTTGGGAAGGCGGAAGGGATGAACATTCTTTTTTTTTGTGAAGATCTGATGAGATCAAACCGCATATCTGATTTGGGAAGGAACTGACTGGGTGCGGACACATGAGAAAAGACCAACCGCGAATCGGCGCGAATCCGCCCTACGGGCGAGATAATCGGATTTGCTTCTCCTCACTTTCGCAAGCCTGCTATGCAGTCTTGCTCATCCCTTCATCGGGACCGTTCGGGCAAATCCTGTCGCCGCCCCAGCGGCTCCTTTATGAGGTATTCCGGATATTCTCATTTTTCAGATATTTTTCATCGGAATAGACAAATCTCTTCCACTCAAGTTTTCCCTTCTTGCCGAAATTGAATAATATTCCTGTTTTGATTCCGGTAGCTTTCAGATAATGGAGGAGCTGAGCTGAATCCGCATCGGTGAGTTTGGATACCGCTTTAAGTTCAAGGATGATCTGCCCATAGCAGATGATGTCGGTTTTGTAGGTACTTGGCAGTTTTTCTCCCTTATAATAGACATCCAGATGTTTTTCCATCTCCGCAGGAATATCAGTATCCCTGAATTCTATCATCAAAGAATCGCGATATATCGCTTCCAGAAATCCGCTGCCAAGCGAATTATACACACGAAAAGCGCATCCTACGATTTTTCTAACCTCGTCAAAAAAGAGATGATCCGTTTCTTCGGGCTGGATTTTGTCACCAGACATCATGATTTTTCATTCTTTTTCCAAACACGATATAATTTATGCAAAGGAGGCGCTGGGGCGCCGACAGGATTTGCCCGAACGGTCCCGATGAAGGGACGAGCAAGACAGCGAAGCTGGATTGCGAGAGTGAGGATAAGCAAATCCGATTATCTCGCCCGTAGGGCGGATTCGCGCCGATTCGCGGTTGGTTTCATCTCATGCTTCCGCGCCTTCCCGTACACGAAATCGAAGTACATTCCTAAAAAATGCAGAGAAACTATGACATTTCCCTCGCATTATATCTTCTTTTACGTCCTATAATCATATAGCATGTGTGAGAAGGCACGTGAATTTAGATCAATGATCACCTCCAAATAGGACAGAAAAAATCACGTGCGTTTTGCGCATGTCCGGCAAATCAAAGATTTGCTCATCATCTCGGCCGCCTTCGGCGGCCTTGATGGATCACCTCCACCATGACAGCAGATTTCATTCAGACAGCAATCTCGAAGTCCGCAAAGCGGATCTTCAGTACAGAATTTACGAACGCCGCCGCGTATGATGCGATCATCGCAGAAATTACCGGCGTTACAAATCCCCTCGGCCTTACCGAAGTCGAGCTCGGGAAGCAGACCTACAAGACCTATGTGGGCTACTTCGACCCGAACACCTCCGAAATGACCGGCAAGGTTCAGGTCACCGCCTACAGCAGGGCTGAGTATTCGGCCGCGATCACCGCCCTCACCGGCAGTGCGGATCTCAAGACCGCATTCGGGAACGGCGGTACTGCCGAGACGACCGAAATCGGTACCGAAGCAACCTGGAACGTCCGCATTTCCGCGAAGCTTGGGACCGACACCTTCCAGATCAGTTTCAACCGCGATTCGATGACCGTTTCCGGCTATGCCGATGACGCAACGGTCGCCGCGGTCGATGCCTGGGCAGACACCAAGCCGGCCCTGAACTAACGGGGGCAGGAGATGAGAATCTCCAGCCGCCTTAGGAAGCTCATCATGCTCTTCCTCGGGTTTCTCATCATGCTTTTTGGGAAGCTCGTCGAGGGCGTGATCGCTGGGCAGAGGTGAACCCACCTCTCCCGGCGAATTTTTCTATTTTTTCTAACCGCGTAACTCCTATTTCAAAAGCGATCAGAAGGCGAAACGATCTAACTATACAAATCGGATTTAGGAGGAATGGCACGACCCGTACGGTCGCGCCGGAGATAAGCATGGGGAACTTATTCAGCCCGGTCCCATTCCTTTTTGGTATGAAAAAATTGGAGGTGGATGGTGTGTGTGGTGTATGGTGCGGATCTGCCCGGGGAAGCGCATTTGTCGTATCAAACGAACACATCCCCGGGCCGCCGGAACCATAAGATCCCGACGCTTCTGTCTCGCGGCCTTTTCAACTCGCTTACTAATAGTAAGTTGCATTAGTATAAAATGTTTTACCAAAAACTGCAGAAACCGGCGAACTCCGTAAACCGCATAAAGATATATGAACAAATGGACCATACAGGACGAGGACCGGGAGAGCGGCACAAAAAGTCAGGAAAAAAAGGATCAGGAAGAGCCTGCCGCGTAATACAGCGGCTCGCTGTACGGCGAAAGCATCCCGTTCTCATCCAAAATAGAAACCGCCCCATGGCCGCAGCAGATCAAAAGCCGCCTGCCCGTCAGTTTCAGCTCAGAATCCAGCTCCTTTGCGATCCGCATGAGTTCCCTTCGCTCGATTCTGGCCGTCTCACTGTTCACATTCACCGAACCGATCATCGAATCGGCAATAGAACTGTAATCCGCCCGTTCCTTAGTCAGCGTGGCAAAATTCAGCAGAGCATCACTCGTAAAAAGCAGCCCTTCATCCGGCTCATACAAAAAGACCTGGCCCGCGATATGGCCGCCGAGACTTGCCCACACCTCAAACCGCATATCCGCAAACGCAAACGTATCGATAACCGAAAAAAGTCCGCGTTTTCCGATCGGCTCGGTTTTACAAAAGCGCACCGTTGCCGGAACATTCATCCGCGAGTAGGTATTGATCGTCGTCGTATAGAACTTCTCCAGGATCTCCCGGCCGTTTGGCGACGCATACCCCCTTGAACCATCCTCCAAAAGAGCCTTGGTCACCGGATGCATCACAGGCAGGACCGGGAAATGCCCCGCCGCTCCGCAGTGATCCGCATCCCCGTGGGTACATACCACGAATTTCACATCGGAAAAATCCCCTGCGCCGACCGACCTGAGCATCCGCTCACAGTCGTTAAAATAACAGCCGTACCCCGTATCAAGGATCATCTTGCCCTCAGACGTCAGAAACACATTCATATTCCCGCCGCCGGGCAGCTGGATCACGAGCAGGGTCTTGTCATTTCTCAGCGGGATCTTCTGATAATGGGAATCAAAACCCGCGCCCGTCGTTTTGCCAAGATACAGCCCGATATTTTCCACCAGCTGCAGATACTCCGCGGGAGATACCCCCTCCGCCTCCCGGATCCGGACCGATTCCTCGCCTTCCGCGATATATTCGGCAAGTTCCTCTTTTGTCAGGGGTTCGATATAAGGAGCGATACGCTTTAAAAAACCTGTATCCAGCATCATGTTTTTCTACTATTGGCTATGCAGCATTACAATATTTATGGTTGCAGGAGACGAAGGATCGCCAAAGGCGTATCAGCGACGAGAACTTTCTGCGGGCAGGGAAGGGACGGATGATCGAAAAAGTTCCTGTCCCCGTACTTCGCATAAACGGCCGTCATCCCAAGAGCTTTCACCGGCTCGATGTCGCGCCGGATGGAATCCCCCACATACGCGGCCTCATGGGCGGACAGTCCCAGAAGATCCAGAGCGCACTCGAACGGAGCATGATGCGGTTTTTTGTATCCGGTCGTATCGTACCCGACGATCACATCAAAATAGGACCGCAGACCCAGATGGCTGAGACGCGACTCCGCAGCATACGAAAAGGCATCCGTAACGATCGCAAGACGGTATCCCGCCGACTTCAGGCCGGCAAGCACCTCTTCGATCCCCGGATAGAGTTCCAGACTGTTCATCTTCGCTTCGTCAAAGACGCCGACCGCCTCAAAATACTTCTCCACGGAAAAGCGGTTATGGGCCATCATATAATCCTGAAGATTGGTGTGGTCCTCGAAGTGATACTTCCACCGGAGATAATAGCCGAGAAGTTCGTCCCCGGTCCCTTCCCCGACCGACGCGGCGGCGGCTACGCACCCTTTTTTCATAGCCTCCACAAAATCATAGAGCGTGTTGTCCATGTCGAATAGGACAGCTTTGAAGGGGGTGGAAAGCAGCGTCTGCATTGAATAAACATCGCACCGGGAAATACTTAGGCATATCGAATCGAGAGTCAAAAGATATATCAGACCCGGCCGACCAGATACAAAGTATGACACATGATGCATGGATCCAAAACCCTGAGGTGCTGGAAAAGATATTTCTTGCATCCAGACTGGTCTGCCGTGAAGAGATCGCGCCGGATAAAGCGGCAGTAAAACTTGCGGAAATGATCGATGATACACCCGAAGCGGTCAAAGTCTACTTCGACATGTATGCCCATATGCGTCAGGGAAGGATCTTCAAACAGTCAGGCGGGGATCCGATGATCATCTACTTCCTGCAGCGGATCGCCCAGGAGGACGGGGACCGGGCGCTTGCGTTCGCACTGAAATCCGTATACGGGTTTTCCGGATTCAAAGAGTCGGTCGGGTGTTATATGGATGATCTGAACAAGGCATGCGCCGATATCCAGCGGATCACCGGCGTGAAACCTGCCGGCGCCTGAGACCCTCACGAGAAGATATTGGAGACGTTGTGGAATCCGTCGCCCCGCTTTTCCGCACAGCCGACGGCGGTCGACCGGGGGATATCGGGCACTTTGGTGACCCGTTCGACCTGACAGAAGGCAAGAGCCGGCGATTTTTCCTGTTTTCCGCCGATGACGAAGTAGCGCGAGTGCATGCACATCCGGCATTTTTCCGGGCTGACGGTCCTTCCGTCGGTGCAGATGAGGACACCGTCTTTTACGGGGATCTCATTCACCGTCATAGAACAGAATAGAATAGCCGTGTCCTGAAAGCACGGACTCGATGTGGTCACGGGACGGATCAGGATGTTTCTGCACGTTTTCCCGCCAGATCCCCTGGAGTTCCTCGTCTTTCGTAACGATGGAAACGCGGCCTTTCACCCGGGCGGCCTCGATTCCGTTTTTGTAGATACGGGCGGCGCAGCAGTGATAATCTTTGCAGATGAAAAGCCGGTAGGGATGGATCGTGCAGACGTATTTTCCGTCAGGCTTTCTCCGCACAAAAAAACAGGCCGATGTATTTTGTTCCTGGACGGAGTGATCGTTGTCGAAGAGATCCCGGTATTCCGGCGTGATGAGGGCCTGACGCATCTCCCGGACCACTTCGTTTTTCACGATGAATCCGTACTGGGACAGCTGTTTGTCCATCCTCACGATCTCGCCGATCCCAAGACAGCAGAGCCCGCACTGAGTACACTCAAAATTCCCTCCCATGTTTAATCAGACTTTAATCGGCGCCAAAGCTATTTAGTGATACCGGAAACGGACCAAAAGAAGAAGATGCGTGAGTCGGAGTAATAAGCCTCCTCCTGTTTTTACGGCATTCGGCTAAGCGTTGTACCCGGATCATTGGGTCAGGCACCCGTAGCGACCCTGTTCCAACTTGCACCCACAGAGATTCGCCGTTCCATCGATCCCTCAGCCTCGACGCTCAGCAGATTATTTTGCTGCTTCATTGCTCAGAAGAGGACGTGTCGTTTCTGTTCCAGAGCTGTGACTCTCGCCACCCGGACTTGCGTCCGGCTGTGTACCTGAGCGGTGGGAGGACTTTCCTCAGCGGTCTCGAATTGACCACCGTCAGCCGTGTGCTCCCTCTCACGCGGATACATATTGGACATGAGGAATTATGAATGGATCGGGTAAAGGGGATGGCCGGATGAAAAAAACGCGCCGTATTTCTAAGATCCGCGACCGAAGATGCCGCCGGGATTCTGCCGCCTCACGCACATATATAATGGATAGGGGAGTTGTATTCACATACGGGATATGAGAGAGAAAGAAGATTTCAGAATTGAGAAACTCGGCTTTCCGTTCGAAACAGAAAACCCGTTCCTCTTCTGCGCACACCACAAAGACCAGTATCCGAAAGGAGAACGGGATCTCGGACCGGCGGTCTCATTGTCCGGCAGAAATCTTGGCGATGACTTCGTCATCAAAAACGGATTTCGGATGTATCACGGCCAGCGGGTCCCGGGATTTCCCAAACATCCCCACAGAGGATTTGAAACGGTCACCATACCTCTTCAGGGATATGTCGATCATGCCGATTCACTGGGAGCTGCCGGGAGATATTGTAATGGTGATGTCCAGTGGATGACCGCCGGAAGCGGCTGTCAGCACGCGGAGATGTTTCCCCTCGTTCATCAGGACCGGGAAAACCCGCTCGAGTTGTTCCAGATATGGCTCAACCTGCCGGCAAAGGACAAATTCGCCCAGCCGCATTACGGGATGCTTTGGGCCGAAGACATACCGGAAGTGAGCTCTGCAGACCGCGGCGGGAGGAAAAGCATGGTCAGGATCATCGCCGGCGTTTGGGACGGGAAAACATCTCCCGCCCCAACGCCCGCTTCCTGGGCAAATGACCCGGAGAATCATGTCAGGATCCTGCTCATAAAAATGGATCCGGGAGCTGAGCTGACCGTTCCAGCGGTCACGCCGACCATCTCCCGAAACCTGTACTTCATCAGCGGGGACAAGATGACAATAGCCGGCAGAGAGATCCGACCCTATACCCGTGCGTCCCCGGCCGGTGACCGGGATGTTTTGATCCGGGCCGGGGATCTTCCCTGTCTCCTTCTGGTTCTGGAGGGCGAGCCGATCAATGAACCGATCGCAAAATACGGACCCTTCGTCATGAACACCGCCGAAGAGATCAAAGATGCCTACCGTGACTACCGGCAGACCGCGTTTGGCGGATGGCCGTGGGATGTTCCCGATCCGGTCCATGATATAGGGGAAAACCGGTTCGCCCGGTATGTCGACGGACATACCGAAGAGCGCCGCTCCTTTCATGGATCCGGATAAAAGCAAATGCCAGGAATTCCTGAGAATAATCCTGATCCTAAAACCTTTTTTCTAGCGAACATATCATCAGCTGCGGATCGTTTTTATAAAAACCCCTGCGCATTTTTTCACGAAACTTCCCGCATCACTAACGCGAAGTATTATGCTTCTGCATGCACCATTTATTAAAGATGGATGGGAAAACATACTCCTCTCTGAAGATTGAAAATATCGTCGCTTCCGGCGTGATCGCCGAGGAGATTGATCTTGCAGAGATATCTGAAAAAATCGACGGGTGTGAACTCAATACAAAACGTTTCCCCGGTGCAGTGTATCGTATCGACAATCCGAAAATGGCGTCGCTCATCTTTTCCTCGGGAAAAGTTGTGCTTACCGGGATCAGAAATGAGGCCGCACTCGATGAAGGGCTCGCAAAGGTCCTGGCCTCTCTGAAAGAAGCCGGCGTAAAGGTCCTGGATGTACCAAGGGTCGCCGTGACCAACATAGTCTGTTCCTACGACATCGGACGGTTCATCAACTTAAACCGTGTCGTCGCGACCCTTTCTCTCGAAGCGATCGAGTATGAACCTGAGCAGTTCCCGGGGCTTGTTTACCGGATCAAAGATCCAAAGATCGTCGCACTGCTCTTTTCTTCGGGAAAGATCATCCTGACCGGCGGGAAAAACCTCGATGATGTCAGAAAAGGTCTGGACTTCCTTGAAGAGAGCCTCAAGGATGTCCTGACGGAACAGAAATAACCCTAATACTTTTTTCCGGCCGTCCTGGCCTCAGTAATGGAAAATGATCTCGCGCCCGTCTTTCACCGACTCGGCATACCGGGTCACGTTCTCTTCGATCAGAGCGGTATTGATCGAACCGTGAAGACGTTTCATAAACTCCTCTTTGAGTTCGTCTGCCAGGAGACACCGGTTCGTCAATTCATACGCCCCTTCGATCCTGCCTTCCATCGCCATCTGAATGATGACCCGGTCGACCATCGAAACGGTCGCAGGCTCCATAAGATCCAAAACGCAGCCGCCGCGGCCGCCGGAAACCGGCACGATCTGGCCGTAAAGCGCCCCGCGGGAAAGATCAAGGCCGGCCCCCGTGCAGGCAAGAGCGAAGTTCGCATACAAAACCGCATAGCCGTGAGACATCATCACGTTCACCGGATCCATAAACGGCGGCGTGATCCTCCGGCGGTATCCGAGCACCTTGGGGATCATGCGGCCGATGATCTCATAATACATCGTTTTCGTCAGAGAAAAGGCACGGCCGATCTCCGGCAGAGTGATCAGGTACTCCAGCTCCCCGCGTGCCGCCGTGAGGATGTCGAACTCGCCTTTGAAGTAAAGACCGTCACGATCCGATTCGGCAAGCTCGTTGATGTACCGGAGGCGTTCGTCGAGAGATGAACGGATAGAGGCCATCGCGAATTTATGGACCGGGATCTCCCGCTGCGCCGATGCCAGTGAAGGGGCGCCTCTGCCGTAAAGACCGCCGACCGGTTTTCCGTGCGCCGTAAAAAAAGAGACGGCGATCCCCCGTTCCGCCAGCCGTTCCAGAACAGAGGTGTGGAGAGTATGACCGCCCGCGATCAGAAGATGCCGCATCTCATCCAGAGGATACCGGGTCTGATCGCCTTTCTGCCGTACAAGCAGTGAGTCGCGTGTCGATTTTATCTCCGCGCCGTACCCCCATACCGTGACCCAGGGGATCATGAAAAGAGTTCATCCTCCAGCGTATCGCCGTTGAGCCGGACCCGGCACTTTCCGCAGAAGTATTTTCGTTTCCGGTCCAGTTCATCCAGATTTCGCGGACAGTACATGATGCATCCCGGATTATCGCAGTGATCCAGACCGAACAGATGCCCGATCTCATGCGCACCTTCCTTGACCAGCCGGTCGATCAGCGCGGAGTCGTCGGGATATTTGCCGTAAAACTCATTCTGGAGACGGTGCGGGGAAACGATTCCTACGCCGAGTTTCGGGTAGGCAAGACCGAACACGAAGTCCGCCAGCGGTTCAAAGATATCGCCGGGCGTCACCAGAAGGATCTTTTCATGGAGATGATTGAATTTGTTATAAAAGTCCATATCCATATCGGCAGGTTTGAAGATCTGAGGCATTCTCCGCCGAAACATGTCCAGTTTCAGGAGGATTTTGACGGCATCATACTGATTTCGTACCGGATCGAAGCCTTCGAGCGGAAATATGCCGTCATCTATCCGTGAGACCGGCATCTCAAGGACCGCGGAGAGCTCCTCGGAGACTGGACGCGAAAGACCCACAGGAACACGGCTGTCCCAGAAAAGATGTATCCCCATTTGTATAGGTATTTCTCTGTGCAAAGCGATAAAGGTACCTCATTCTATGAGAAACAGTATCGAGACCGCGGTCGGACGCTTTATCGCGGCGAAATACCGTTCGGCTGTGGAAGTGGGATTCGGCGGGAAAACCGTTGCTGCCGAGATCGTGAAGGCGGCAGGCATACCGATACTTTGTACGGATGTGCACGCATACTCCGGCTGCCCGGTGCCTGCGGTCGTCGACGACTGTGTTGAGCCGGATATCCCGCTCTATGCCGGAGCCGAGGTGATCTACGCGATCCGGCCGGGGACCGAGATCATACCCCCTCTTATCAGTCTTGCAAAGCAGGTCGGAGCCGACCTTATCGTGTATCATCTGGGGTTCGAGCTGTATGAAAACGGGGGGGAGCGGATCATGACCGAAGGCGTGATGCTCCACCGGTATGTGCATTCTCACCAGGAATGAGCATAACCCCGTTTTTCGACAGCATCCCCGTCGCACCGGACCCCGGGCCGCTCCTCGGCCCTTCCTATAACGGTGTATTCCGCATCGAGAGCCGGCAGTAAAGCTTCCGGGATGCAGAACAAAAGGCCGAAGTCCCCGCCGCCGTAGAGATAATACTCACGTGCGGAGCCGAAACGGACATCCGGAAGGTTGAACCTGCGGGAGTCCAGAGAGAATCCGACGCCGGAAGCTTCGGCCATATCATATAGTGAGATCGCCAGACCGTCGGAGACGTCCATCATGCAGGAAGCGCCGGCACGGGCGATCTTTTGCCCGGCATCGACCTGCGGGACCGGGGTGAGCAGGTTTTTCCGGTAGCGTTCATCCCCTTCGAGCGCCGCCATGGCAAGACCCGGCGTTCCGGTGAGGCAGACGAGATCGCCCGCAGAAGCGCCGGTCCTTCGGCAGTAGAAGGATTTTTCCACGATCCCAAACCCGGTGGTGACAACGGTCAGTTCGGTATGACTGTCGATATCGCCGCCGGCGACCTTCGCACCGACACTTTCGGCGCAGGCGACGGCGCCTTCCATGAAGGGAACGAGTCTGGCGGGGTCGTCGAGTCCGACGGCCGCAAGAAGCTGGATCGGCCGGGCCCCGCAGCTGGCGATGTCAGAAAGCGTGACGGCGGCGCTCATCCAGCCTTTTTCGAACTCGGTCATGCCTTTTGGAAAATCGGTGGTTTCGTGCAGCATGTCGGTGCTGGATACAAGGATCCTGCCGTCTCCAAGATCGAACCCGGCGCAGTCGTCCGCGGTCTCATATTCGCCGATCAGATGACGGATAGAGGCAAGAAGAGCACGGTCGTCCATTACTTTTTCAGCTCCTTTTTGCGCTCTTCACGGTACTCCGAGAGCACGCCGAAGAGGATCTTTTCCGCGGATCCTGCCTCGGGCCTCTTTTGCGGAGCGGATTTTTTCGGGGCTTCCTTTTTCGGCGCAGGTTTTGGAGCCGGAGGAACCGGACGAACCGGAGCCGGTTTAGGTGCCGGTTTTTGGACGGGTTTTTGGACGGGTTTTTGGACCGGCTTAACAGCGGGCCTGGAGACGGGGGTTTCTGCCGGGGCAGGCTTTTCTGCAGGCGGGACCGGTTTTGGTCTGAACACGGCAGACGGTTTTTCCGGTGCGGGAGGAGCGAAACGGATTTCGGGTTTTGGCCGCTCCACCTCGAAGACGAGGGACGGATCGATACCTTTCTCCAGCACATCCTTCACCCGCTCCACCTGATACTCCTCCACCATCCCGCGGATCTCGCCGATCTTCTTCTCGTTTTTGTAGACATCCTGCGTGGCTTTCCAGTCGGCAAGAGCCGAGGCAAACGCCGCGGTGTCGACCACGCCGATCTTTCCCTTCACCCGGGGCGAGAGGTTCGCACCATCCAGGATCGGGATGTCCGCGTCGCGGAACTCTTCGATGAGATGCTGGCTTTGCGCCCGCTGAAAGGTGAGCCTCGGCAGAATAACTGCGCCGATCTTTGCCTCGGCAAGATCGCGGATCACCGATCTCCCCCATCCGTCGATCGTGAGAACATAAAGGATATCCTCTTCGCCGACCCCCATCTCGTCGTCGAGACTTTTCACATGATCCTTTGCAAGAAGCTGGAGGACTTTCAGCGCAGTGCAGCCGTCGCCTGCCTGCAGGGAGATGAAATGCTTCATCCTATCCAGACGCACACGAAGCGTTTTACTGCGGCGTTCCTCTTTTCTGAGCGCTTTTTTGACCTGAACGAGTTCCTCTTCGCGGGAGGTGATCTCTTCAGAAGAGAGGATCTTCGTCTCCCGCTCGTCACGTTCCAGAACAAGCCGTTTCTGAAGTGCGGCGATAGCCTTGTCTTTGACTTCGACCTCTTCGGAGAGACTGCCGACGAGTTTTCTGAGTTTGGCGACCGCTTCTTCGAGTCTTTGGATACGCTCATCCTTTTCATCCGGGACAGGCTCTTCTTCGATGATGACCGGTTCATCGGGCAGGTCTTTTGGATGCCTGAGCGATTCAAGGATCTGTTCCAGCGGCATGCCGCGGATGATCCCGGCACGGACCGGATCGATATCGGTTCCCGGCGGCACTCTTTTCAGGACCGAGTCGAACTTGTTTGCATAGCTCCGGTATGCAGAGACCGCCGCCGAGAGGGCGTCGCGTTCATGATCGTTGGCAAAGTCATACCCCTCGGCGAGCTCGTATTTTTCTTTGATCAGGACATCCTTTCCCGGGGTCCAGGCAACGGCAGAAAACGCACGCCTGACCTTTTCGACCGCAAACGGCATCTCTGCTTTGTCGGTCGCTATGAGAACGGGCCGCCCTGCCTCAAGGATCGCGGAGATGATCTCGGCCTGACCGAGCGCACGCGAGCTGGAAAGGCGGACCAGATCGCCGTCAAGATCGAGTGCGGCGATACCGACGGTCGTTCCGGGATCGATCCCGACGATGAGGTACGGCGGTTTTGCCGTGAGCGGGATGAACTCGGGATTTTCGCTGCGGGTCCCGGAGACATGGATCCTGACGCCGCCTACTCGTCCGGAGGTGACGGGGACCTCGTGACGGGCGGCGGAGACGGTGAACCGGGCGACCCGGTCACCCCTAAACGATCGCGAGAGGGTTGAGACAAACATAAGGCCGTTGGCCAGAAGATCGGCCTCGATCTTTCGGGATACGGACATGACGGGGCCAAGGAGGCGCCGGGCACGCCGGTTCTGATGAGTGCGGATCCGGGAATGGGCAAAAGAAACGGTGAGGGTCGTTTCAGGCCCAAAGATCCTGACCTCTTCGCCGCCGCCGAAGGAGGCGATCAGCGCCGAGATCTTGGCCGTTTCCATACGGTTGCTTTTGTCGAATCTGAGATTGTACTTTTCTGCGGCGCGGGAGAGCGAAACGGCAGGATCCCTGCCGATGATCCTGACAAGTCTTGTCCCGTAGGGCAGTGAATCGGTCAGCCGGAAAAGAGCGGCATTGTCGGGAGCTATGTCCTGAAGCGAGCCGGCGGCGATCAGCGCGGGGCGTTCTGTTTCGATGAGATGCAGGAGCCGCGGAAACGTGAGGTCGCGTTCCTCGGACTCAACCCGGGAGTCGGTGACGCGGACGAGACCGTAAACCGCGTCGGAGACGGGGCCGGCGGTTCGTCTGATCATATCGATGCCGAATACTAGCTGAGTCATGGAGTCGTTACGAAGCGGACCGCCTCTTCTAGATCATAGGATGTCTGGTATTTCTTTGCGAAGTAGGTGATGACGGTGTCAAGGTCGTGACGGAGGGTCGCGTCGGCGTTCTGATGCGTCGGGGGGATCCACTGCGGCCAGTCGATGAGCCAGACGAGTTCGCCGTCGGTCATGATGTTGTATTCGGAGAGGTCTCCGTGGATGAATCCGGCGGCGTAGGCTTTTTTGACTTCGGTGAGGATGTCGAAGTATATGGTGCCGGGATCTTCCAGAACACAGCGGAAGAGGTTGGCGCCGGGGACCTGCGACATGACGATGATATGCCGGTTGATGTCGATAGGGACCGGGACGTTGACTTTGCCGTTTAAGGCTTTGAGTGCTTCATATTCCCGTTCGGCAGATTTTGCGGAGGCGAATATCCAGGGGCAGTGTCCTTCGCCGGGCATATATTCACGATTGGTTTTGAGGGTCTGGAAGGACCGCTGGCCGACTTTGTGTAGTTTGAGGACGACGATGCCAAAGCCGAGCGCTTCGTAGATCTCGGATTCTTTGCCGACCCCGATCATGCTGCCGAGGGCGGAGATGGTTTTTTTGCCGGCGAGGTCGGAAAGGGCGATGGCGTCGTATCCGGCAAATATGAGGGTGTAGCCTTTGTAGGGTACGGAGTCGGAACGGATGAGATCGCGATGGATGAGATTGCCGAGACGGTATTTCATTTCCGGAGGAGAGAGCTTGACGGCGGCGCGAAGATCGTCTTCGGGGACCCAGCGGTAGTGTTTCATCATCCGCTCGAGGGCATGGAGGATACGTATTTCGTATTTATGGAGGGATTTTATAATGTCTGCATCAATGGGCATTGGTGATATACGTTTGGCGGTGATGGGACAAATAGATAATTGTAAAGATATCGTTAGCCGGCCCAAAATCCAGGGGTTTTACCCATTGATTGCTTTTTGCGGTGAATGCGTGCCGGCAGGTCAACATCTATGTAGATAGACATACGTGTTGAAAAAAAGATAAGGGGGGAAGGACTGCGTCCGTAAGTAAGTAAATACGGGAAGAAAATTGCTCATCAATCACTTTTAGTTTATAATAGGACTTACGCGGTGTTCTTTTCCCATACAACTTAGAAGACTCGCAACTCCTATTTAAAAAATATGATACCCCCCTTCAATCCTCCAAGATCATGTAACTGGCAAAGTAGGTATCATTACCCGCCGGTTCGACATAATCCAGGATATACACCTCCCTTTGATAATTCGGATCCCAAACGAGAGCATATATCAGACCTCCGCCGGACTTGCCGAGGGATATCCCCTCCCGTACAAACGACATGCAGTATGAGTTGGTTAAACCCAACTGATTTGTTCCAACAAGCGTTTTATCTCTGGAAAAAGCAAGAATTGTGCCGTTTCCCGTGACCGCAAATGGAGAGAGACCTTCTCGTTGGAATTCACTTTCCGGATCCATGATCATTTCAGTTACAGAGGAGATGCCTTCGACTGCTGCAAGATAATGCATTGTCCTTACCTGGCTGATCAATTCATTTCGTTTCTGCCAGTCGATACTGACGGTATGAGAAAATGCGGCATTATGTTCATACATTCCTGCTCCGATGTACCACTCGTTGTTTATGGGCAGCACATAGGACAGTTTTAATTCTGTTTCGTAATTCTGGTTTGGATTTGGATACAGATAAAATACATACCCTCCTCCCTGCTGTGCCCGGGCGATCATTCTCTGTATATATTTCACTCCGGTCGAATCTTCTGCTGACCAGGAATCCTTCCCGACAAGAGCCGGCTGATACGGGTGTGACAGGAAGGTGCCGTTCATATCTCCGGCGAATATATACATCTCGCCGTCAATGAACTCCCCGTTTGGATCATTGAATGCTGCAAGTGCCTTCTCTTCTCCCTCTTTATTGGCATAAACGAAGGCATTCACTACGAAGGCTTTCAGCTCTTCCAGGGTCGTTGTGGTCTCTGTTATTTCACTGGATCTTGGGAAATTGTCGACAAGCACGACCCGCCATTTTTGTCCATATCCCGGATCTGATGTACTCCATACGGCGTTCCTCTGAGAAATATTGTTCAATTCGGCTGAATAGTAAATGTAGGATACATGCCCGGACGTGTTTGTGAGGATCTCTGAGGCTGCTTTGGTGAATGAAGGTGTATTATCTAGTGATGTGTTCTTGAGATCGATGCCGATTTGCCGCGAGTCCTCGTCATAGAGCACGATACCGTTTTCCTGAGCGACCCAAACGGTGTACCCGTAGTCTGCTCTGAGTCTATCCACCGCTCCGGAGAGCAGATATATTATATTCAGAGATACCTGCAGGGTCCCGTCAAAATTACCCTCTGCATCATACACGGGTGCAATGACCTTGACACCACGTTCTTTGTTTTGGAATGCGCTGTATCCGGATATTATACAGGCGGATCCGGCAGCTTTGAACTCTTCTTCAGTGAATGGCGGGGTCTTGATCACCCTCCCAACGAGCAGCTGGTTATTCTCTTCCCCGGTGATCGCCCTCAGAACGTTGTCCGCGTCGACGCGGCCCATATCATAAGACATAGGGAGCTCACTTTTCAGTTTCAGTAACGCCAGATCTATCGAAGGGTCATCTGCCGGCACGCCGTCCAGTTCTCTCGCCGCATCCCACACCAATGCAGTTATCTGCTTCATCTGATCATCGATCGTCTGCATATACGGGTCGAGGACATCATCCATTTCCGCGTAATACTCATCTGAGACTGGCTGAAGCGTCGGTGTATTCTGAGAAATAATACAACCGGATGTTGATAACAAAAGAAGAACTATCCCAATGAAAATTATCTTAGAAAAAGCACGTTGTAACATTATCTTATCTGGTCTCCTACTGAACAATCTAGAGGGAAAGTAATTATACTTATTGTATGAGGGTATTTTGAAGCAGATATTTGCTATTATTTTTTGTTCGGCATACAATTATACTGACTATGATGATCGAACGATCACATTTGTGGTAAAATATTAATAGGATTTACGCGGTGTTGGGCTGTATCCAATCCGGGAAGGGTATGGCTGGGTGTGGAAACATGAGATTATTTAACCGCCAATAAGCCCAAATGGGCAAAGCCCATTTGAGGCGGCACGCAAGCCTTCGGCTTGCACGCAATCGCGAATAATCGCGTTCGCAAACCTTCGGTTTGCTCTCCGCTTCGGGCTTCCAGCCCTCGCTTGAATCGCATTTTTCGTGCGTTCGGGTGCTCTGCTTCGGCTGATGCGTGCAAATCGAAGATTTGCGTGCCGCCTCAAACAGGCTTTGCCTGTTTGGGCTTCGCCTACGCAGAATCGCACCCTCTCTGGAAAAGTCCACGAGCGATAAGCTCGTGAGACGTCTCAAGAGCCTTTGGCTCTTGGACAAATGCTGAGGAAAAACCCGTTCGCAAACCTTCGGTTTGCTCTCCGCTTCGGGTCTTTGACCCTCGCTTGCGTGCGGGTTTTTCTTATCTTGTATGTTTTTTTCTGCAAAAAATAGATGAACAATCCCTTTTCTTGATCTGGGGTGCGGGGCCGCGACCTCAGCTGAGCAAACCGAAGGTTTGCGATCCGGCGCGGAGCGGCCCGCGGTGGGATATCCTATTTGCTGAGGCCCCTATACGTTGCGTGCAAGCCTTCGGCTTGCGTGCCGCCTCAAATGGGCTTTGCCCATTTGGGCTTATTCGCGGTTAAATAATCTCATGTGTCCGCATCCAACCATACCCTTTCCAAATTGAATCCACACAAACACCGCGTAACTCCTATTTAAAAAAATATGATACCCCCCTTCAATCCTCCAAGATCATGTAACTGGCAAAGTAGGTATCATTACCCGCCGGTTCGACATAATCCAGGATATACACCTCCCTTTGATAATTCGGATCCCAAACGAGAGCATATATCAGACCTCCGCCGGACTTGCCGAGGGATATCCCCTCCCGTACAAACGACATGCAGTATGAGTTGGTTAAACCCAACTGATTTGTTCCAACAAGCGTTTTATCTCTGGAAAAAGCAAGAATTGTGCCGTTTCCCGTGACCGCAAATGGAGAGAGACCTTCTCGTTGGAATTCACTTTCCGGATCCATGATCATTTCAGTTACAGAGGAGATGCCTTCGACTGCTGCAAGATAATGCATTGTCCTTACCTGGCTGATCAATTCATTTCGTTTCTGCCAATCGACATCAATGGTATGGGAAAATGCGGCATGATGTTCATACAATCCTGCTCCGATGTACCATTCGTTGTTTATGGGCAGCACATAGGACAGTTTTAATTCTGATGCATACTGCGCATTCGGATTTGGATTCAGATAAAATACATATCCTCCGCCCTGCTGTGCCCGGGAGATCATTCTCTGTGCAAATTTCACTCCGGTCGAATCTTCTGCAAACCAGGCATTCATCCCGACAAGATCCGGCTGATACGGGTGTGACAGGATCGTGCTGTTCATATCTCCGGCGAATATATACAGCTCCCCGTCAATGAACTCCCCGTTTGGATCATTGAATGCTGCAAGGGCCTTTTCTTTCCCTTCTGTATGGGCATAGACGAAAGCGTTCACTACGAAGGCTTTTAACTCTTCCAGGGTAACTGTGAGTTCGCTGAGCTCAGGAGGCGGCGGGATGTTGTCGACAAGAACGACCCTCCATGTCGATCCGTATCCTGGTTCTAATGTATTCCATACGGTATTTGTCTGAGAAACGTTGTACCAGCCCTGGGTATAGTAAATGTAGGAAGCATGCCCTGACGTGTTTGCAAGAATATTCTTTGCTGCCATGCTGGACGAAGGCGTGTCTGTTGATGAAGGGGTTGATATATCTATGCCGATTTTCCGCGTGTCCTCATCATAGATCACGATCCCGTTTTCCTGAGCGACCCAAACGGTGTATCCGTCTTCTTTCCTGTGTCTATCAATTGGTCCGGAGAAAAGATACCCTACATCCAGAGATACCTGCAGGGTCCCGTCAAACTTACCTTCTGCATTATATACGGGTGCAATGACTTTGATTCCTCTATCCCCATTTTGGAATGTGACATAATTGGATATTAAACAGTCTGGACCTGCATCTCTGAGCTCTTCTTCAGAGTATGGGGTAGTTGTGATCTCCGTCCCAACGAGCTGCTGGTTATCCTGATTTCCGGTAATAGCCTTTAGGATGTTGTTTGCATCGACGCGTCCAACATCATAGGAAAGAGGGATATCGCTTTTGAGTTTCAGTAAAGCCAGATCTATTGAAGGGTCATCTGCCGGTACGCCGTCCAGTTCACGTGCAGCATTCCACACCGATGCGGTTATCTGCTTCATCTGATCATCGATGATCTGCATATACGGGTCGAGGACATCGTCCATTTCCGCGTAATACTCATCTGAGACTGGTTGAAGCATCGGAGTGTTCTGAGAAATAATACAACCGGATGTTGATAACAAAAGAAGAACTATCCCAATAAAAATTATCTTAGAAAAAGTACGTTGTAACATTATCTTATCTGGTCTCCTACTGAACAATCTAGAGGGAAAGTAATTATACTTATTGTATGAGGGTATTTTGAAGCAGATATTTGCTATTATTTTTTGTTCGGCATACAATTATACTGACTATGATGATCGAACGATCACATTTGTGGTAAAATATTAATAGGACTTACGCGGTGTTGTCCTCAATCCAATTCGAAAAGTAGTTTGCTGGGTGTGGAAACATAAAAATAACCAACCGCGAATCGGCGCGAATCCGCCCTTCGGGCGAGAAAAATCGGATTTGCTTATCCTCACTTTCGCAATCCAGCTTCGCTGTCTTGCTCATCCCTCATCGGGAGCGTTCGGGCAAATCCTGTCGGCGCCCCAGCGCCTCATGTGAGGGAAATATTCAGAGAGTTTTTCATAGAAAATAAGAGGGAACTTATTATTGGGAGCCGCTGGGGCGGCGACAGGATTTGCCCGAACGATCCCGATGAAGGGACGAGCCGTCGTGGCTGAAAGACGCGACGAGCGAGAGTGAGGATAAGCAAATCCGATTCTGGGAGCCCGAAGGGCGGGATTCGCGCCGATTCGCGGTTGGTTTTATCTCATGTGTCCATATCCAGCCATACTCTTTCCGAATTGAATTAACATCAACACTGCGTAACTCCGATTAAGAGAAAAATGGTTGAGATTTATAATATAGGGGGGTATTACGTCAATATCCCGGATTTCCAGAAAAAGTTACTGCATGGATTCCTCTCATACTGCTGCAAAACAGAGGGGAAGATCTCAGGATATTTTGCCTTGATTAATGGTATGCAGAACATTAATTCCGGAATCTCTTTTTTCCGAATGTCACTTTCACCTCCAATACCTATGACAATAAATACAGGAATCTGTTTTCTCTTCTGAAACTCGTTATACCTGTTAATCTGCTCTGGATACGACCATTGCACACAAACATCATCAATCCTTTCAGAATAGGTAAAATCAGAGCGGTATTTACATTCCACGGCAAACCGTTCTCCTGTTGGTTTATATCGGATAACCATATCCGGATTTTTGTTTGACTCAACATATGAGCCATTGTATTTATTGTAGATGTCTGATGTCCACTCTTCGGTTACGAAATATCTTTTATCAAAAAGGCTCTCAACATGTATTTCAAACATATCCCCTTTCTCTTTATTTTTATCTTCATCCGATGGCAAAAGAATAGATTTTACAGCACATAATTTATCTAGAAAGTCCATGGTGACCATATAAGATTCCATGAATCTTAAATTTATGGGAATTTATGTGAAAAAATGAGGCATCTAATAGTAGTTTGTCGAATCTCTGAGCGGAAAGGATGGAAAAACCTTCCACCACTTTAGGTAGATACCTCGAGATGCACAAGAGAGGACTCACCTCTGCCTTGAAAAACCATTCGGCGTGGAGCCCGCCCCTTCGTTTATCCCCAGTATCTGTGCGTCTGCACGAACTTCCGCTCAGCCTTCAGAATTTCCCGGTAAAAATTATCGCCGTTTGCAAACGTGTTCAGGATCCGTGCCGCCGCCTCCGGACCCACGCCGCGGCCGGCCAAAGCCACGACGGCCTTCTTTCCGCTGGAAAGGACCATGTTCGCGTTCCGCATCATCCGGGTCTCCGCCTCCCGCTCCTCGGTTGAAAGGGTCTTCTTTTTCAGAGCCGCAAACATCGGCTCCTCGTAAGGCTTCAGCGCCGCGATCAGCCGGGCCCCGCAGACCGGACACTCCGGCTGATCAGGGACCCGGGCGACCTTCGTCTTCGACTTCCATTTCCTGCAGTGCATACAGGCAAGGATCACATCCTGCTCATCGATCCTGTGCTTCACGCTCTCAAGAATCGCCTGATCCTCGCCCGGCGGCACGACCACGTCCCTTCCGGTAAAGAGCCCTTCCGCCCCGATGATCGACAGACGGCTCGTCTTCGTCTCCATCTCATGATTTTTCAGCATCGTCACAACGGACTTCGCAGACACCACATCCATACTCGAGAAGAAGAGCTCGCGGAACGCTTCTTTCTCGATCACCGTTCCGTCGAAAAGATCCAGAAGCCGGTTCATACTGATCTTTTCATAATCCGCGTCCGCATCGATCGCCCCGAACTTTTTTGCGATCTGCACGAGTTTCCATTTGTAAAGAGCCGTTTTTTTCAGGGCAAGCATCAGGATCGCTTCCAGGTGTTCCGGTTCGAGAGAGAGAAGGACCTCCTCCACATCGGGAGCACGCAGAAACTGCGGGAGCCGGAGAAGGATCCGGTAGGCATTCGTCTCGATCCCGACCGTCGTCCCGTATCTGGCTGAAAGCAGGATCGAGAGGACCCGTCCGATCGTCTCATTCACCTTGTGCCCCCCGCACAGATTCACCACGACCCCCTCATCCGAATCTTCCAGAACGATCAGCTTGTCCGTCGCCGTCACCGAACGATTCTTTTTCATCTCGGAAAGGACCTTTTTTGCAAACATCACGGACTTCTCATCAGCACGGTACTCGTCGAAGTTCTGCAGACGGCGCAGTCTCCCGACCTCGGTCGCTACCGTAAACGGGACCGGGATCTGCTCGCCTTCCCATGAGGGCAGTTCCCCTTTCGCATTCTTCGCCGGCTCGACCATGATCCGGTCCTCATCGATGTCGAGGACCCGCCAGATCCGCCCTCTCGCAACAAACACGGCGCCGGATGAGATCCAGCTGATCACAAACGACTCGTCCAGGGTCCCGACCGGTTTTCTCGAGACCACATCAAAGATCATGCTCTTCTTCTCGTCAGCGATCATCGAAAGATTCAGCGAAAGATACTTTCGAGCCCGTGACTTCGTGATCACCATGCCGTTTTCGGTCCGGATCAGGTAATGTTTTTCCATGCCGGCGATCACTTCGCGGATCAGCGGGCCGGCATTTTCAAAGCAGAAGCTCCGGGAAAAGATCTGTTCGATCTTTTCGATCGCGATCTCGCCGCGTTCTACCGCGAGGGCCGCGATCTGGTTCGCGATCACATCCGCGGCATTGATGTGCGGGCGGATGTTTTCCGGCTGATTGCTCATCGCCTTGCTGACGATCACCATCGACTCTAAGATATCGTCAAAACCGGTCGCTAAGATCATGCCTTTCGACGAGGCATGGATCTGATGGCCGGCTCTCCCGGTCCTCTGCATGAGGCGGGCGACCTCACGCGGCGAGTTGAACTGGATGACATGATCGATCTGCCCGATGTCGATCCCGAGTTCCATCGAGGAGGTACAGATCATGCCCCGTGTCATTCCCGCACGGAACTTGTCCTCGGCATCGATCCTGACCTCGCGGGAAAGGGATCCGTGATGGACGTCCGTGTCCCCGCGGGGAAGAAGGGCATGGCCGATCGCCTCGGCGACACTCCGGGTGTTCGTGAAAACGAGGGTCGAGGTGTGGGCGTCGATGCATTTTTCGATCAGCTTCGTCTGGTCCCCGAATGACTCGCCGGCAAACTTCACGGAAAGATCGAGGGTCTTTGCCACCGGGACCTGAACGATCGTGCAGGGACGTTTTCCGCAGAGGAACCTGCCGACAACCTCGGGGTTCCCGACGGTTGCCGAGATCCCGATCCGCTGAAACTCGCCGGCGAGTTCGGCGACCCGTTCGAGTGCGACGGAGAGCTGGGCGCCGCGTTTTCCGTCGGCCAACTCGTGGATCTCATCGACGATGACGTAGCGGACCGCCGCAAGATGTTTGCGGAGCACCTTTCCCATCATCATCGCCTGCAGGCTTTCGGGCGTCGTGATCAAAAGGTCCGGCGGATGGGTCGCCTGTTTTCGCCGGTCGGTCTGGGTCGTGTCCCCGTGCCTGACCGATATCTTCAGGCCGAGTTCGGCTCCCCACCACTCGAGCCTGTTCATCATGTCCCGGTTGAGGGACCGAAGCGGCGTGATGTAGAGCGCCGAAAATCCTTCGGGGAGGGGATCGGTGAGCATGTGATGGAAGACCGGCAGAAGCGCACTCTCGGTTTTTCCCGTGCCGGTCGGCGCGATCAAAATCGCGTTGATCCCGGTGATGAGTTTTGGGACCGCACGCATCTGGATCTCGGAGAACTCATCGAATCCCCGCTTTTCAAGGACCGCCCGGAGCTTCGGGTGAAGAGAGTCCTTGAGCTCCTGGATCGCGGATGTCATATTCTCTCCAGAGGATCGGGACGGAGTTCGGAAAACGCAGCGACATAGGTCCCGTCTTTGAGGAAAACCTCGGCCGTTTCGGTCAGGATCGCCTTGGCTATAGGGGAGATCCTGTTTCCCGGGATCAGCCGGATGTCCATGCCGCCGGCAAGTTCATAGAATGCCGGAACGAGCAGGACCCGGGTCGGTTCGAGGGGCGCCGGACCCCAGACGGAAGGATCGATCTCGGCAAGAAGATAGCCTGGCGTTCCGCGAAGGGCGCAGCCGACCGCGTCGTAGATGTTCACGACCGGGTGGTGATGGCCGCACAAAATCAGATGACCGAGGAGGGAGGAATCCGGGATCGTGTGGCCGTGGAAATAGCCTGTCCCATCGATGAGCGCCCCGTTCATCGGGAGGAGTTCGTCCTTTTCGAGGTACGGTTCGAGTCCGGTGTCGTGATTTCCGGGAGCGAGCCGGAACGAGGTCTCTCTCCGTATTTTTCTGAGGACCTCGGGCATCTCGGTCCGTTCCTGGTAGGTGACGTACGGGATCATGTGCTTGAGGTCGCCGAGCACGATGAGGTAGTCGGGATCGGCCTGTTCGATGACGGCAAGCAGTCTCGCGAGCCGCGAATCGGTTCCGCTTCTAAAATGCAGGCCATGCCGATGGAGATCCGCTTCGACGCCGAAGTGGGGGTCGGCGATCACCAGGGAGCGTTCCTGCCGTTCGATGAGGACCGCAGGTCCTTCTGCATAAAATTCCGGCTGCATGATCAGGCGATTTTGATAAACTCGGTCGTCGGGGTGTAGCATTCCCCTTCTTCCATCAGCATGCCGAGACGCATCTTCGCTGAAGTTTCGTCGAGTCCGAGGCTTTGTAAGCGGGCGATGACGTCAAGTATCCGTGCTCCTTTCTTTTCTGAGAGAACGGAGATGATCTCGAGGATCGTTTCGTTCGTGACCTCCTTTTTTGGTTCGGGAGGGCGCACAGAGGAGAGCGCCGCGCTGATCTTTTCGGCAAGCTCTTTCCTGAGATCGGAGGCCGGGGATTGTTCCAGTCGCAAGACCGCGGACTCTGCGGTGCTGAAGATCCAGGCGTTCCGGGCATCGCGGGTCGAGGTGGTGATGGTTTCCGGGATGATCTCAAGAAACGTTCTGCCTGCGTATTTGCGGAACCTGACCGTTCCGAAGATCGCGACGAACGAGGGGGCGTCGATCTCTTCGGCGGTTTTGAGGAGAGCGGTGTTCTGCCAGCTCATCGAGCAGGAGAAGACCCCGGTCGGATCGCTGACGCGAAGCGAAGAGATCTTGTCGTCTCTCATGATCTTTTCGGTCAGGGTGCCGATAAGAAATATTTTGGGGGAGAATATGCCGAACGGAGTTTTGAATCCTGTCTCAGTTTCCACTGCATGGATGAGTTCGCCGGCAAATATACGTGATGCCGGGGGAAGTCCGGTATTGGGTGTGTCCATTCCTTCTATTATTTGGTTTGAGAAAGCATTAAACCGACCGGACGGGGATATTTTTCTGAGAGGCTGATGGGCGGCACGCAAATGAAACGGCTTTCTGACCGGCCGCAGCACAGCACCCTGATTTAGAAAGTTCATATCCTATGACCGGGATATATACAACTAATGACTGACATTGTGTTTATCACCGATATCCACGGGAAGTTCGACATCGTCTATGAGATCTTCAATAGAGAGAGTCCGGATTATGTACTTATCGGCGGAGATGTCACCGACCTCGGCCAGACGCTTGACGGCGTGATACCCTTTATGGAAGATATCCCGGCGCCAACATTTGTGATCCCGGGAAACTGTGACAACCGGGATATCCTCCCGGTCCTCGAAGCTTCCGATGCGATACTCATTCACAGAAAAAGCATCGATCTTGGAAATATCACCATTTCAGGGATCGGCGGCTCGAACGCCACGCCGTTTTCCACACCGTTCGAACACACCGATGAGGAGCTTACGGCGATCGTCAAAGAAGTCGCCGCCAAAACCGGAAAGAACCGGTGGAACATCCTCGTCACCCACGCGCCGCCGTTTGGAGCGCTGGACGAGGTGGCCCAAGACGTCCATGTCGGCGCACACCCGATCGCCGGGATCGTAAAAGAGTTCGATATCATCTGCTGCGGACATATCCATGAGCAGAAAGGGATCTGTGAGCTAAAACGGCGTATCTGCGTGAACCCCGGACCCGCCTATGACGGAAATTATGCACTCATCACTATTGAAGAGGAAGAGGATGAGCCGAAGATCGTTCTGAAAAACACCCGTGACCCGATCGAAGTCACGGAAGAATAATTTCCATCATCTTTTTTATATCCTCTGGAATCATCTGCGCCTTGGATCTTTCGATCAGAAGATTTCCGCCGGTCATGATGTATGACGGGATCACCCGGACGTTTCCAAAATAAAACCCGCGGCTGCGCTGTTTGCAGTTCGCACCAGACGGGATGCAGGGTTTTCCGGTCTGCTTTTTTGCGAGCATATTGAACGACTTTTTTGCAGCATCCCCCATGAGCATGATCACCCGGAGATTGGGGAAGCGGGAAAGTTCCTCTTCCAGCATCTAAAGACTGCGTTCGATCGCGGAGGTTTCCACGGCAGATTTGGTTTTGGGGTATTTGACCGCGTTCGTGAGATAGATCCCGCGGTCGAGGAGCTCGAAAACTGTGGAAACATTCACGTCCGCCTGCCGGAACAACGCGACCGCCGGCTCCGCATACGAGGCGCCTGGACCTCAGTAAAAATCCTCATTTGGATCTTTTGGGACGACTTCGCTGATCATCACGGCATACACCAATGCGGGATCCTACGGTTTTGCCGGTATCAGGCTGTTCTGGAGTCGAGCATGATCTCCAGATAGGATCTGGTCAGCCGCTCGCCTTTGATCCCGGCCATTTCTGCTGTTTTATTGATCACGGAGACCGCTTCTTCCTCTGAAAGGTCAAAGGATGCTTCGATCTCCGAGAACGTGCCGACCCCGGGAAGTTCGTCCAGCGTCACGATCGCGCCTTCGCACTGATAGATTTCCCGGTGTTTGACGACCTCGGCGGTCAGCCGGAAACCAAGCCGCTCGAGGATCAGACAGTATTCCTCGGCAGAAGAGAGATCTACGATGAGCTCTTCTCTGGATTTGAAACCCTCACGGCCGACTTTCGGCCCCTTATAGGTCACGTTCGGGGGCATAACTTTGCCGCAGGTCTGGTTTGCCAGATACCGGATCCGGAGCGCCTCGTCGGTCACGGCAAAATCCCGGTGGGGAGCGTTATAATACAGATCATGTTCATCCTGCTCGGCGATCAGAACCGATCCGTTTTCCAGAAGCTTTTCCCTGATGGGATCCAGGGAGGGGACCTTCACTTTTATTTCGATTTCAAGAGCCATTGAGATAATATTTGCATGAGGAAAAGGCATAAGCATTTGCTTATCGACGCGGCGGGAACTTATTATATGATCAATGTCAGATAAACGTTACATGAAAAAGCTGACAGTCTTCCTCGGACTCCTCGCAGTTCTCGTTGTTGCCTGCGCCGGGTGTATAAGCCCCGATGTGCCGGCAGTAAACAACACCGGCACGGCCGACCCGATCGTCGGGACCTGGCAGAGCACCGAGTCTTACACCGTTAACGGAAACGAGTTCTACATCATCTATGAGATCAAAGACGACAACACCGGATATGCGATGAGGTCAGTGGACGGCCTCTCCGAAGAAAAGAAGGTCGCTATATTCTGGGGTAACGATAAAGGAACGTATGTGTTTGCCTACTCGACCGATACCCAGACGGTGTATCCTCACACGTTATCAGCAGACGCAAAGATCCTGACCGACCAGGACGGCGGTACATACACCAGGATCTGACCTTTTTTTTTTATAGTTTTTCGCCGCGGCTCTTCTCTTTTTATTCTGCTTCCTCTACGGGTTTCTTTGGATCTTGCCATATATCAGAGCTGCGCAGGGCACCCTGCATCCAGGAAAAATGCTCATCCGTTTCTTCGAAGTTCATATCCGCAGATTGCCGGAATAGACTGGATTTAAATGTTTATCCAACCATTCATTGATTATCGGCATCATTCAGGAATACTTTCTGCCGGCGCTGAAAAACCCGGCGTTTCCCGAACGGATCCGGCATGATAATGCGGTTATCCGAACCATCCGCGCTTTCACGGAGGAAAGGAATGTACAAAAAAACGATCGAGGACGTGCTCAAAGAACTCGACACGGACAAAGTGCTGGGATTATCCACTGAAACAGCCCAGAAAAGACTGCACGAATACGGAAAAAACGAACTGGACAAATCCAAGGGCGTTTCTGCCCTGCGTATTTTACTGCACAATATCAATAATATCATCGTCTACATTCTGATACTGGCAGCAGTACTGTCCTTTTCCATGGGAGAGATCATTGAAGGCATCGCCGTTCTGATCGCATTGATGATCGCTGTTCTCACAAGTTTTTTTACCGAATATAAAGCGCAGAAATCGGTGGAATCCCTGCAGCGGATGATATTCACCCATGCCAAAGTCGTGCGGGCCGGCTCTTTGCATGAGATCAAAGCCTCTGAGCTTGTACCCGGCGATCTGATCTTTATGGAAGAGGGTGATTCGGTCCCGGCGGATGCACGCCTGATCCGGACCACGAATTTTGCCTGTATCGAATCGGCCCTCACCGGGGAGTCGGAACCCGTAGAGAAGGATGCGAAAACACTGTTTTCTGAGGATATTTCGATCGGCGACCGGATCAATCTGGTTTTTGCGGGGACGTCCGTAACACGGGGCAATGCATATGCCGTTGTCACGAGCACCGGCATGTCGACGGAAGTGGGAAAGATCACCGAACTTCTTGACAGCAGTGTCAAAGAGAGAACGCCGCTCAGCAAAGAGATGAACAAGCTCAGCAGGATCCTCATCCTTGTGGCAATACTCGCAGGAATCGCGGTGCTGATCGCCGGGTTCCTGACGAACCGCCCGATAGAAGCTATCCTTCATACCGCGCTTATCCTTGCCGTCGCCGCGATCCCTGAGGCAATGCCTGCGGTCTCGACGATGACATTGTCTAAGGGAATGAGGATCATGGCAGAGCACAAGGCGCTGGTCAAACATCTGCCGGCTGTTGAGACCCTTGGTTCGACGAGCGTGATCTGCACGGATAAAACCGGGACACTTACCGAAAACCAGATGACGGTCGGAACGATCGTGCTGACAAATGCCAGGTCCTATACGGTAGAAGGAAACGGGTATCAGCCGGCCGGCAGTATCATCCCTGATGATGCTGAGGGCGAAGCATCCGGCGATGCCGGGCTTTGGGAGTTCATCGCCGCCTCGATCCTCTGCAGCAATGCGACGCTGAAAAAAGATGAGCAGGACTATACGGTGATAGGCGATCCGACCGAAGGCGCTCTGGTCGTTTTGGGAGCGAAAGCGGGAGTGAGCAGGGAAAGTCTGCAAAAAGACGGCTGGGTCCGGATCGGGGAGCTGCCGTTTGATTCTGCAAAGAAGTATATGATCACGGTGTATGAACACGGCGAAACGTCCCATGCATACATAAAAGGAGCGCTGGACGTGCTTCTTGCTATGTCTCTGCAGTCCGGGGAGGAGAAGGAGAGACTGCAGGATTCAAACGATCATCTGACCGAAAAAGGTCTGCGGGTACTTGCAGTCGGCAAACTGGATGGATACAGCGGAGACGGGAGCAAAGCAGGCATCGTTTCGTATCTTGACCGGGTGGATATTCTTGGGATCGTGGGGATCACCGATCCGCCAAGAAGCGATGTCCGGGAAGCGGTCGGTATCTGCCGGCAGGCCGGCATCCAGGTGAAGATGATAACAGGGGATCATCCAAAAACCGCCTCGATCATTGCCCGGCAGATAGGCCTGGACAATGCGGAGCCGGCGATCACCGGAAAAGATCTGGATCTGGCAGTTCAGACGCCGGAGTTCGGCGCTCTGGTGAAAAAGACCGCGGTGTTTGCCCGTGTTTCTCCTGAAAACAAGATGCAGATCGTGGATGCTCTTCGTCAGGAGGGATATGTTGTGGCAATGACGGGGGACGGGGTGAATGATGCGCCGGCTCTGAAGAGTGCGGATATCGGCGTGGCGATGGGGATCCGCGGCACCGAGGTTGCCAAGGAAGCATCGGATATGATCCTGACGGATGACCGGTTTTACACGATCGTGGACGCGGTAAGAGAGGGACGGGTCATCTTTTCGAACATCAAGAAGTATGTCTCGTTCCTGTTTTCCTGTAACATGGTCGAGATCATTACGATATTTCTGAGTGTGAGTTTCCTCAAACCCATGCCTATCCTGCCGCTGCATATCCTCTTCCTCAACCTTGTTATCGACATTGCGCCTGCCATGGCACTCGCATATGAACCTGCAGAGGCGAACATCATGAAAGCGCCGCCCCGGGGTGCACGAAGCGGCCTGATCAATAAGAAGTTTCTTGAAAGGATCCTCATCAGCGGCGCCGTTCTTGGAGTGAGTTCATTTTTGATCTTCAATTTCTTCTTAAGCCAGAACACGCCGCTGCTTTACGCGCAAACGGCGACATTTACGTTCATGGTTATCGCGCAGCTGCTCCATGTTCTCAATATCCGCAAAGAAAACGGGTTTGGTCTGGCAACTCTGCTGCGGGAGAACAAGATCCTTGTCGCCGCCGTAGGTTTTTCTCTGCTTCTGCAGATCATGGCGGTCTATGTTCCGTTTATGCAGCAGACGATCGGAACGATGCCCCTTACGGCAGAGACCTGGGTCGTTATTCTGCTGGCGGCAGTCGTTACGACGAGTGTCGTGTATGCGATCAAGAGGGTGATGAGGCGTATCTATCCGTCGGCGTGAGCCTTGAGTTCTTTGGGCAGAAGGGGCAAAAGCGCTTGGACGGAGCCCACTTATTTTTTGGAGAAATATAATAACCCCTCAGATCAATTATCAATTATTGAATCAGGTGAAAGGAGAAGAAGCGGATGTTAGTAACATTTAACCCCATCGGAACGGTAAAAATCGAAGACGGCCGGTATTATATCGAGCTGAAAGAGAAATACTTTGAAGCGGCCCTGGGACTGGATGAATACAGCCATATTCAGGTGATATGGTGGTTCAATCTGTATGACAGCGAGGAGTCCAGAAACTACTTTGTCATGGACAAACCGTACACGAACGGCCCGGAAAAAGTGGGAGTGCTGGCCAGCAGATCCCCGATCCGGCCAAATCCGATAGCAGTCACCGTATCTCCTCTCATCGCTCTTGACAAAGAGAGACACCGGCTTGAGATCGGCTATATCGATGCAGAAGACAGGACCCCCATACTGGATATCAAACCGTATCACCCGTCCGAAGATAAAGTGAGAGATGTGGTGATGCCCGCCTGGTGCCGCCACTGGCCCGACTGTATCGAAGCAAACGAAGGGTTTGACTGGAGTAAGGAGTTCAATTTCCCGATCGAGTGAATATAAAAAAACCGCAGATATATTACAATGAGTTACTCGATCGATCTGACCAGGATATCCGCCGGACAAGATCAATATCCGGCATATCCTCGTGGACGGAAAAGCGACCGGGATCAACAAGCTGGACTGGATCATTTCTGAGGTGAAATAATTAAACCTTGCCGATGATACCGCCATCACCGAAGAACTGCTCAAACGGACAAAGGTGCTTAACTATGTCCCCACGAAAAAGACAAGTGAGTATGAGAAAGCTCTGCTGAAGGAGTATAAATCTCCTGCTCAGTGATATTCTGCCCGACCGCGGTCAGGGTTCCGGAAAATGCTGCCGAAAAAAAACTGCGTGCGGGTTTTTCTAATATGCTATTTTCTCTTTTTTTGAAGCTGGATGCGGGGAAGTGACTGGCGAGGGGAGCGAAGCGACGGGAGCTTTGCGAGCAAGCCGAAGGCTGGCGACCCGGCGCGGAGCGTCCCGCGGTGGGGATTCTCATTTTTGGATTTAAGAAAAGGGGTTAGCAAAATTGATAAAAAAAAGATTTACCAGCACCTGCTGCATTTTTGGTATCCTAATGGATCCGTCACGGTATAATAATTGGCAAGATCCTTGATATACGAACAGCCGGCTTTATGCACTATCTTTGATTCCTTGTTCACATAATAGATCGTTCCTGATGTAACGGTCTTAGTAGGAGTCGGTGTACTTGTTACAACAGGAGTGTATGTTTTTTGGGACTGCGGTAGGAGTATTTGTCACTGACGAAACCGGTGTATTATCCACGAGAGGGGCAAGCGTTTGTGTAGATGTTGGATTGGGAGTTGCTTCGTGAGAAGATGGTGAAACACAACCTGATGAAAAAGAGACTGCAAATAGCAGTAATATCACTATAAAACACACACTTTTATTCATAAAATATAATAGACGTTGGCCTGCGATAAATATTTCCGAGAAAATATTGACAAACTGCCGGGGTTAATTATCGGTGAAATGACCCTCCCTATTTTCGTCCAGACTGTGAAAAAAAGTATTTTGAAAGGTCCATTTCACTGAACAAGATACGTGTCGATATTCCAGAGGAGATACAGCGGCACATCCAAAACGACACCGCATGTATCCGTATGGATACTGGGCTGTTCAAGACTTGCCCGCAGTGCATATGTTGGCTTGTATTTTTTCCTATATTCTTTCATACTCTTTGCCTGCGTATTTCTTGATGCTTTTGCTTCTATTGGGATCATCAGCATATCATCCTGAAAAACAAAATCAACTTCAGCCTTATTTCCGGATTTCCAGAAATACGGCGTGACGGATTTAGCTGCTATCAATTCCGTCAGGACAAAATTCTCTGTCAGTGCTCCCCGCATGAATGCAAATTGAGGGTCCGGAGACATTAAAGCGGCTGCAGGGAAATTACTCAAACGCCTCAGCAGCCCCGCATCGCAGAAATATAATTTGAAATACGTCGTATCCGCAAACTTTGACAAGGGATAATCCGGAACGTCCACTTTCAGAACTTTATAGACAAGACCTGCATCGGCAAGCCATTGTAATGCATCTTCCAGATCACGTGATTTGGCACCTGTTTTGACATGAGAAAAGATGAATTTCTTATTGTCTTTTGCAAGTTGTCCTGGTATCGAATCCCAGATGAGTGTTACTTTCGGATAGTCAGATTTTGGAACATGTCTGGCAAAATCTTTCTGGTACATCTCGAGAACAGCGTCAAGAATTCGTTCGACCGCCGAGATATCACGCGTTGTAAGCCAGGTATTCACGACCTCCGGCATACCTCCGGTTATCATATACTCACGATAAAGAGATTCCAGTTTTGGAAGAATCGATTTCGGGATACCGTCAATTGGCTTCTTTTTGAGTTCTTCATACAGGTATGAATTCTCCGACGCAAGCAGAAACTCAGGGAAGGATAACGGGCGTAATGTAAGGATGTCAACTTTTCCGACTGGAAACGACTTACAGGCGGCAAGCGCGGTTCCAAGTAACGATCCGGCACACACCAGATGCAATGTTTTCAGTTCTTCACAAAAATATTTGAGCGAGGTGATCGCGTTGGGACATGCCTGTATCTCATCGAATATCAGGAGGGTCAAACCCGGCTCGATTTTTTTTCCACGCTGAAAACCAAGTTCCTCTATGATTCTCTGTGGATCAAGATCTTTTTCAAATATTGTGCAGAGATCAGCCGATTTTTCAAAGTTAAAATACGCCGCGTCTTCAAAACAATCCTGACTGAACGTGTTGAGAAGCCATGTTTTCCCGCACTGACGAACGCCTTTCACTATAAGCGGTTTGCGATCGGGATCGTCCTTCCATTTTACCAGATCAGCATAGAGAAGCCTTTGCATCAATAACAATTATACACGATTTGCATATTAAGTTTGTGTAGTGATTGCACCTTTATGATATCACTTTAGTGCATTATAAACACCTTTCTGATATCACTTTGGAGCGCCATGAGGAAGATTAGATGTCCTGTTAAAAAAAAAGATGTGCTTACCCGCTCGCAAATCAGAGATTTGGTCGCAAGTCCTCGCTCCGCTCAGACTTGCTCCGCTGAGGGCGAGCCTGATGGCTCACCCCGCCTCAGCTAAGGCCGCCCGCAGTTGATGACCTCATCCTCGGTCACGATAAAATCCATCCGGGCATCGAACGGCTCGGTCGGGATCAACTCAGCCTCCTGACAGGCATACGCCATCCCTATCCGCGGGATATCCGGATTCTTTTCAAAAAAGCGGTCATAATATCCCGCCCCGTAGCCGAGCCTTCGCCCCGCCCGGTCAAAACCGACCATCGGCACGAGGACCGCGTCGATCGACGATGCCGGTGCGGGTTTTTCCCTGGACAAGGGCTCAGGGACCCGGAACGTGCCGGGTTCCAGCTGATCCATCGACGTGAGATACGAAAGCCGGAGCGTGTGGGTCTCCTTCTCGATGATAGGCACGACCACGGTCTTCCCTTCTTCCAAAAGGCAGTTGATGATCACCATCGACTCCACCTCCGGATCTTTTGCCACATAGGCAAGGATCGTCTGATAGGGTTTCAGGAGCTCCTGCAGCCGGCAGGTGATGTAATACCCCTTCTCCCGCCGGTCCCCTAACGACAAAGCTTCGCGCCGTTCTTTGAGGATGAGGCGAAGCTCAGCTTTTGTGCTCATTTCCGGTTCGTTTTCCGCACGCGTACCGCGATCCCGCGGTTTGCGCGAAGCATCTCGTCCGCACCCATCGTGGTCTTGCCGGTCGCCTGATACCCTTCGCCGCCGACGAACACCTCGTCGCCTTCGCGGATCTGCGGGTCGCAGTCGGCGATTCCCGGCGCAAGGATATCTCCCTGCGGGACAAAGCCGTCCGAGATCCAGACCCGGTATCCGTTAATATACTTCCAGCCCTCGTGGGTCGGGCGGAGCAGACCGGTCTCCGGATCGATCGAGAAGATCTGCGTCTTCTTCTCGTAGATCTTCTGGTTCGGATACCGGCCTTTCGCGAGCCAGCCTTTCGTGTCGACGAGTTCGCCGAACTGCCAGAGGAGAGTGCCGCGGATCGGATCCGTCCGGCGTTTTCTGCTCTCGCGAAGCGTGTCGTTCAGGGCACGGAGCGAGTCCTGGGAGAGCGGTTTGTCATCATTGCAGGTGAACTCGAGTTCCACGCCGGCCTTTTCGGCGGCGGTCTTTGCGACCTCTTTTGCCCCGCCTTCCAGATGGCAGATGACCCTTTCATACCGGTGCTTTGCAAGGTAGGCCGCAAGGTATTCGACGAGGATCGCGGACTCTTCCCGATCCCAGTATCCGGTCACCGGCACATCATAGTGGCCTGCCGGATAGATCAGTTCAAGCTCGCGGGGAACCACGCCCAAGGGCGAGGTCACGATCACTTCATGGGCGCGGCCGTCAACCACGCGGGAGAACAGCTGATGGGATCTTGAGAGCGAGTAGGGTTTTCGTGCGGCGCAGGGAAGAAGAACGCAGACATCGGTTCTTGACGGAACGAACCGGTTGATCACTCTGTCTTCGAAGAAGGAGATCTCGGCACGGGTCATCGACTCGGAGGAGTTCGCAAGGAACCGGGACGAGCGGACGGCCGGGAGGTTTTTGGCGAAGCCTGGTCTCCTGTCGACGTGCCGCAGGAGTGATACCTGCTCGGCGTGGAGTCTGCAGCGCATCTCCATAAATTCGCGGAGCTGACCCTGCTCGATCCAGGTCCTCGCAAGGGCGATCTCTTTTTCGAGAGCAAGACGGTTGTGAAGTTTCGGGTCCCCGGCTTTGCAGCCCGGGCAGTCGCAGAGGCCTTTTTCCATATAGGAAGCATCGAACTCGCCTTCCGTCGTGCAGAACTTTTTCTGCACGGCCGCAAGATCGACCGCGGTGTAGTCGAAGAGATCGAAGCCGAGGTAGATGAGCGAAGCGGCGTTCGAGGGAAGAGCAGATGCCGGCGCATAGCGTGCGGCGTCCGGGGGACAGACCGCGAGCAGTTTTTCCATGTAGTCCGCATGGCGGCGTGCGTCGGAGACGACGGTGTTCCAGTTAGAAAACAGGAGCACGCTTCCCTCGACGGACTCGCTCTGCGGGTGAACGGCCGTCGGCTCCGTTCCCGGGACGAAGTATTTTTCAAAATCGGCTTTGCCGGCAGACGGCGGGAGGTTCGTGAACCCGCGTTCTTTGAGCGAGGGGAAGACCGATTCGGTATCGATCACGGCGGGCGTGCTGATGCTTTCCTCGTCGGAAAGTTTCAGGTTCCCGATCCGTGCATTCCCGTCGCGTTTTCGTGCGTCGAAAAGGCTCATGTGATGACCTCGGCGGCGGGGAACTCGGTTCTGAAAAGTTCCGCCCATTTCTCGGTCGTCGAGATGGTGACTTTGGTGTCGGGGTTGGTCGCGAGCAGTCCTTTGAGGCCTTTGATCCCGTACTTCATCATCTCTTCGTCCCATGCGGGAACTTCGGCGGGTCCCGCCGGGAAGGTCTCGGCAAGTTCATAGGGCAGGGGGCCGAACGGGGGCTTGAACTCGATGACCTCTTCAAAGACCCGCGGGACAGGTCCGCCGGCTGCGATGAGGGAGACGTCCGCGAGTTTCACGCGGGGGATCATCGCATGGTAGTTTGCGACCTCGGTCCTCCGGCACGATTCGCTGCCCCGGTAGAAGAACCGGCGTTTGCTTGCCCGGTCGAGGTGTTCGATCTCGTCGACCCTTTCCAGGAGTCTGCAGTAGCCTTCGAGCAGTTTCGGGTGGCCCCGGCACCTCTCATCGACGAGTTCCCAGAGGGTCCCGTCCTGGATGGCGGCACGGATCCTCGAGATCTCGGCCATCGTGACGGCGAGGTTGTGGCAGGCGAGGAGTTTTTGTTTGTCTGGGGATTTTTTCAGCTCTTCGACGGTATGACTGCGGCAGACGGGACAGGCGCACGGCAGTTCGCTCATCTCATCGAGTTTGAGCGTTCCGTAGGTCGTGATATAGCGTCCTTCTTTTGCATAGAGGGCATAGGCGGCCGAGTCGAAGACATCGCATCCGAGAGCCGCGGCGAGGGCGAACATGGAGGGGTGGCCGGCACCGAAGAGGTGGACGCAGGCTCCCGGGTTGAGGCCTTTTTTCGCGGCGATGATGACATCGACGAGTTCCCGGTACCGGTAGCTTTCCATCAGGGGGACGACGGCGCCGACCGGGCAGTAGGCAAAGCCCATGTCGGAGACGGTTTTGCCGGCGTATTCGCGGAGGTCTTCAAAGACTGCACCCTGAACAGGACCTGACAGGGGGGCGTCGGGACCGAAGAGTTCCTTCGCTTCTTTCATTCGCGCAGTCGTGATCTCCATCTGAGCGATGACGTCATCGCGTTCCGTGTCGGGGTGGGTCGGGATGTCGAGCGGGACCCAGATATCGCTGCCGATGTCTCTCTGGAAGGAGAGGGTCTGTTCATTTGTGATATCAACGCTGCCGTAAACTGACATCTGGAAGGATCCTGAGTCAGTCATGATGAGCCCGTCGAAGTCGAGGACCTCGTGGAGGCCTTTCTCAAGAGCGGGGCCTCTGAACTCCTCGCTTTTGGAGAAGATGTAGGCGTTGGTGATGATTCCTTCGACGCCCATCTTTTTCATTTCAGACGGGGGGATTATCTGAAGATGAGGGTTGACGACCGGGAGGAGTGCAGGCGTTTTTATCGCTTTGTCGCCGGCTTTGAGTTTGCCGACGCGGCCTGCTATGTCTTTATGGATGACTTCGAATGTTATTGCCATGGGTTATTCCTTGAATATCTGTCCTTCAAATGTAAGAATATTGCATGATGCATCTTTCCATGCGTCGGGGCGGAGACCGGCTTTACTGCAGGTCTCGCGGAGGAACTCTACGGGTCCCCAGCCGTATTCGACGGCGACCTGGGGAAGGAGGAGGCCGGTGTGTCCGTTCATTTCTGCGATGAGTCCGTGTCTGCCGATGATGACGGCAGCGGGGCGGAGTTCGGGTTCGCATTCGAGAAGGATCGGCTGGGTGAGGACGGTGACTTCGATCTTGATCTGTCGGAGTTCTCCTTCGTTGACGGGGTAGAATCGGGGATCATGGATCGCGGCATGCTGTGCGGCGTCTTTGATCGCGTCGCCAAGAGGCATGACGGGGAAGGGGAAGCCGATGCATCCCCTAAGGTCCCCGAATTTGGTGAGCGTCACAAAGACGCCCCGCTTTTCGGTGAAGATGCCGGAGAGTTCCATTTCCGCTGCGGGCGGTCTGCCGGTCACTGCGGATTCAGCATAGAGTCGTGCGGTCTGCAAAGCTAGCCGGCCTTCGGTCTGACTGAGAAGATGCATAATCAATTAGGTATTGGGTGTCAAAGATGATGAATTCAATGGAGGGACAGCAGATCCGCGAGCCAAAAAATCGTTCACCCGGTGTCATCATCTGCAGAGCAGAAAACCGGATTCAAAAAAGGGATCTCCTTTTTTGGACCCTGATTCAATAAAGAACCCGTTCGTAAGACTCTCAGGCATACCGAATACAAAAACCGCAGATGAAAATATCTGTCTAAAAAAATTATTTAAGAAGTTTGAGTGCTTCTTCAGCACTTTTTCCTTCAACGGTGACCGCGTAGATCGCATTGCAGAATTTCACTGCATCGTCTAAGGATTTCTGATGGATGTTTCTGCCGGTCGCGTTTCCTGATGCCCCGCCTATGCTGATCTGTTCATAGAGTTCCCGGATAAACTTCTCTTCGGTGGTTGCCGAACCGCCGGCACAGACAAGTTTTGTACGTCCGGCAGCGAGAACTGCCTCCCTGAGAAGTTCAGGCGAGGATCTTCCATCCTTTTTCGGTGCATTGACCTTGACGAAGTCGCTGCCGAGACATGCTGCAACACCCGCCGCCCCTGCGATAAGATGCGGATCCTTCTCGTCTCCGACCGCCTTTCCTCTCGGATAGATCCAGAGAACGGTGAGGAGCCCGTAGAAGTGCGCCTCATTGATCAGCTGGGCGGCTTCTGCAAGCATCTCGGCCTCATTTTCACTGCCGAGATAGATCGTGTACCCGATACCAGCGATCTTGAGGTTGTGTTCCTGAGCGATCTCGACAACCTGTTCAACGGTCCAAAGCTGCGGTGAGACCGGATCTTTTTGCGACACGTTTACCAGATGAGACTTGGAGTTCATCTTCACAAGATACGGCACTTCCGGATAGTCCATCGCATATCTTACTATGAGTCCCAGCTGTGCTGCAAGAACGCCGATGTTTGCTTTCGATGCAATGCGGAAGAGATGTTCAGGATCGGCATCGTCTTCCGGGATCCCTGCACCATAGAAATCATCATTCAAATGTTCTATCTTCTGGTCGCCGGCAAAAAGCATCAGACGGCCTGATCCGGCAGTAATCAGATCATAATTGGCAATATATACATCCCGCATGGATTTGGGGACGTCGAGAGGGACTTTGACATCGGACATGATCGTATAATTCTCTGTTCTTCGACAGAGATTAACTTTATCTTTACCCGAAATCACAAAACAGGGATTTTCAGAAGAGTATTTTCGGCAATCATCATTTTCAGTTCGTTCAATGCCGATTCCACAGGACCGCTCAGATGACCGCCGAACGCAAGGCTTGCCGGCTGGATGCCGATGATCAGTGTTTTGCGCGAGGGATCGGCTAAGAAATCAACCAGATGATACAAAGGAAGCATGTGCGTGCCGACTGCGGTGTCATGGATCTTTTCCGGCGGGATGATACGGACCGAGCCCGGCGGGAGCCCCATATCAGCGGCGTCGGCGATAAGAAGAAGGTCTGGTTTGAGTTTTCTGACAAGGCCGGTGAAGTTCTCCGGGGCAGTCCCGCAGTTAAACGCCGTGATCCCGGGGAAATCGAGCAGCATATCAGCAAGATACGGGCCCGCGCCGTCATCAGAATCAAGGGAATTGCCGACTCCGAGAAGAATTACCGTCATATCGACCTTTCTAAGAACATATCAATCCAAAATGTCAAAAACAGAGAATGCATCGACCGGGACTCGAACCCGAGTTTAGGCGTTGGCAACGCCTAGTGATAACCACTACACTATCGATGCTTGCACTAATTACAAGGACGTATAAACATTAAAAGGATTACTATTTGCAGTCATGGAGAGGAGGAGGTTTTACTCCTCATCTCCGGACCAGTACTCACGGTCTTCAGCATCATATGCCTGACCCGGATGCTTGAGATGCCACTCGGTCCTTCGCAGGATTCCGTGAAGCGTGCTGGCTTCGCGGACCGTAAGCTTCGTTCTGCCGAGGACTCTCTTTGCAAGAAGGACCGTCGTCTCACGCTTTTCGACAGGATGACGGATCCCTTCCAGAAACCGTTCGATGTGCGCATACAGGGCATCCATCTCAGTTTTATTCGCAAGAAGATACTCGCCGCGCTGGAGGTGGGCAAGTTCATAACAGACGATTCCTATCGCATGGGAGATATTGAGGATGGGGTACTCGTCGCTTGTCGGGATCGTGCAGACGATATCGCACCGGGCGATCTCTTCATTGTTCAGCCCCCAGTTCTCCCGTCCGAACAGGATCGCGATCCTGCCGTCGATCCCTTTTATCATCTCGCGGAGTTCGGCGACCGAGTAATACGGCATCCTCATCGGGTTGGACACGGATTTTGAGAGCCCTCCCGTGGTCGCGATACAGAGGTCGCTTCTGGCAAATACCTCTTCGAGCGTGATGCGCTCCGCATTCTCCAAAACATCCTTCGCATGGGATGAACGGGCCGTGCACTCCATCGTGAGTTTGGGAGGGTTGACGAGGACCATGTTGTGAAAACCGAAGTTCTTCATCACACGGGCCGCAAATCCGATATTCCCTTCGTACAGAGGTTCCACTAGGACGATGTCGATCTCCGGCATTATTTGACCGCCTTCACCGTCTCTTTGAGAACTGCAGGGCCCGCCTCATAGACCGCATTCCCGACAATTATCGTGTCGGCATACTGACCCATCTCTGCGGCTTTTTCGCCGGAGTTGATGCCTCCGCCGTAATAGATCCGGGTCTCTGAAACGGCCTCTGAAACGGCGCGAGTAACGGCAGGATCGCCGTACATCCCGCTGTATTCGATGTAAAACACCGGCATGGAGTAGTATTTTTCTGCGATGACCGCGTAAGCCGCGACCTCGGCAGGGGAGAGATCACATTTGGCGCGGGTGAGTTTGCCCACCGACGAGGTCGGATTCAAAACGACATAGGCCTCCTGGACCACTTTATCCCACTGGATCTTGGCGTTCAGTGCCCATTCTTTGTGAAGCCCGGTGATAAAGGCCGGATGGCCGGCATTGAAGACACTTGGGACAAACACATAGTCGATCCCTTCAAATCTGGCGCAGGAGGGATCGGCCGGCTCGACGGTGAGCGGAAGACCCGCATCACGGACATTGTCATAGAGCTGCGCCAGATTTTCCGGTGTAACGTCAAGCGTACCGGAAAGCATCAAAGCATCCGTCTCGCTCGCCGCGATTTCTGCGATCTCTTCTTTTGTTATGACCTTGTCAGGGTCAAGTTTGGTGATATGACGCCAGGTTTGCCATCTCATTTTTCTGTCACCTTCTTTGCGTATTTCTGCAGATCTGCAATGTTCTTCTCTTCAATACCGGTAACGTTCGCCAGTGTCTTCACATCCGCCTTGACCAGCAGTTCCGGACTGTAGACGCCGGCCAATGCGAGCGGGGTAAGGAGTTCGGGATCCGCTTTCTTTTTTAACGGAGTGATCCCTCCCTCAAACGCTGCTTTACTGATCTTTTCCGGACACGGCCGGCAGAGTTTTTCAGCGATCTGTTTCTGATGATTGCAGATCGTTGCTACCGACACGCCGGTCGCAAGAGAAAGACCTGCCGGATGGACCGATACGAACTTTTCCGGATCATCGAACCCGGCATTCACATACTTCTTCAGAGTGATCGCAGGAACGCCGTATTCCTTCATGCGGGAGACATTGACCAGACTTTTTGCTTCGGCCACAAGAGATGCGGCCTCTGCTTCGCTGAGTTTGGCCTCAAGAAGATCTTTGGGGTTTGCACGGGAAAGAGCTTCGACATCGGTAACGCCGACCGAGATCAGAGCGGCACTCACTTTAGAGTGGCCGCGGCCGCGTTTCGGGGCGACATGATTCGACACGAACTTTTTCAGCTCGGTCCGTTTTTTGAGGAGAGACAGAACCCCTTCTGCCTCACGGATGAGCTTTTCCGCCGCGGAAGTTGAGATGCCGAGATTCTTTGCAAGGACGGCAGGTCCCCGCGATATCAGCTCGGATATGGTATAAATGTGAGCTGCGTTGAGCTTTCTGACTCCCTCCTCCGTCATTCCCGACATAAGCAGAAATGCTTCGGTGTTCGATTTGATGTGGGAACACAGAGGGCAGCCGATCTTCCAGGCGGGAGCTCCTTTTCTGAGAAGCTGGACATGGTTTAACCCGTGTATCTCACACACCTCATCCATTTTTATAGCATTTCCCCAGGTAGAGGGCGGCAGTCCCGCATTGAACGTACAGTCAGGATACCCGGAACAGCCGATAAACTGGGAGCCGCCTTTCCGCTTGATCCGGAGAGGTTTGCCGCAGACCGGACAGGGGCCGATGGTCTGCTCCTCCCGTGTCCTCTCCATAAGGTCTCTGCCGATGGCCGCCTCGTTCTTTTCGAGATCATCAAAGATACCGGAAAGCATGTTACGTGATTCGGAAAGCACCTTGTCGATCGTATTCTTTCCGGCCGCGATATCGCTCATATGCTCTTCAAGCGTCTTGGTCATCGTGGGTTCCGTGATCGTTCCGGCAAATTCCTCGAGCGATTCGGTTACGGCACGGCCGACGATCGTCGGTTTCATCGGATTTCCTTCGATGTATTTCCGGCCGGCGAGTTTGCTGATCACCTCATGGCGGGTACTTTTCGTGCCAAGTCCAAGCTCCTCCATTCTTTGGATAAGCCGGCTCTGGGAGTAGCGTGCGGGAGGCTGCGTCTCCTTCTCCTCGGAGTTTTTCGAGAGAAGGGGAAGCGTCTCGCCGACGGTGAACTCGGGAAGGATGTTCTCTTCCGCTTTGCTGTAGGGATAGACGCCGCGCCAGCCGGGTTCAAGGATCCGGCCGCCCGTGATCGTATAGGGTTCGGTATGCGCCGTCAGATTGATCTTCAGCGTTTCCCATTCCGCATCGATACAGATCGTTGCAAAAAATCTTCTCACGATGAACTCATACAGTTTCCAGGAAACATCGTCGCCGATCTCCTCCCGGTTTGCATGCGAGGTCGGATAGACCGGCGGGTGGTCGGTCGTCTCTTTTTTACCGCGGGTCGGAACAGAACGCAGATGATCTTTGACGTAGCCTGCTTCCTTTGCAAATGCTCCGTGCGAGAATATCTCCAGCTGATCGGCGATCTTCAGACTCTTCGGATACACGGTGTTGTCGGTCCTCGGATATGAGATGAATCCGCGCATATAGAGATCCTCTGCCCGGTTCATGGCATATGACGCCGAGATGCCCAGTCTGCTCGCTCCGACGATCAGTGCCGTCGTATCCAGAGGAGCCGGCGCACGATCGATCTTATGACCGGTGATGACGTCGGTGACTTTGACCGGGGCCTTCGTTGCTTCATATGCGGCCTTCGCCTCGGACGGATCGGTGAACCTTCCGTGGACATGGCGTGCCTCCACACCGATGCCGGCCTTCTCCGTTGCGAGGGAAAGCATCCAGTACTTCGTCGGGACGAAGGCTTCGATCTCCCGCTCGCGGTCGACGATCATAGCGAGTGTCGGACTCTGCACTCTGCCGACGGAAAGAATACTGTCAGCCCCGCGGTGGGCGGTTATCGAGAGGAAACGGGTAAGTGACGCCCCCCAGACAAGGTCGATGATCTGACGTGATTCGCCGGCTGATGCCAGATTGAAATCCAGATTTGCCGCCTCCTGGATCGATTTAACGATCTCATCCCGGGTGATCGCTGAGAATCGCGCCCGGTCGATCGGAACTTTGGCGTTTACTGCCCGGATGAGCTCGTATGCCTCCTTTCCGATGAGTTCTCCTTCGGTATCATAATCGGTCGCGATGGTCACGCGGGTCGCCTTTTTGGCAAACTTCTGCATCGCGGCGACGATCTTCTTCTCAGTCGGTTTTTTTATGATGTCGGCCTTGATCAGGGATCTTGGCGGATGTTCAGCACTCCGCCAGTTGTTGTATCCCTCCACAAAATCGACCTCGACCACATGACCGCGAAGACCCATCACCACAGTGTCATCGAAGACATAATGCGCCGCCGCACCGTCTCTGGTGACCTGGACCTTCGTTTTGCCTGCTAGAAATGCTGCGATCCTCTCGGCAACAATGTTCTTTTCGGCGATGATGAGATGCATGCTTACTCTCCAAGGATTTCAGCAATCATGGAATGGATCTCGCGGGGGTCGGATTTTCCTTTGGTTTCCTTCATGACCTGACCGACGATAAAGTTCAAGGCGCCTTTCTTACCGGCTTTGTGATCAAGGACCGGCTGGGGATTTTCAGCAAGGATCTTTTCAACGATCCCCCTAAAGCTTTCTCCCGATTCGCGGACAAGACCCAGACGGGCAACGATTGCAGCAGGAGACTCAGGCGAGCCGCCCTGATGCAGGGAATCGAGCCAGACGCGAAGCACCTCGACGCCGGCTTTATCGGTGATCGTTTTGTCACGGACGAGGATCATGAGTTCTTTGAACTGACCGGCGTGATCGGTCACCTTTGACAGCGGCATATCACGGTAATTGAGTTCGCCGATAAGAATGTCGGCGACCCAGGAAGCCGCGATCTGCGCACCGACCGAAGCTACGAGTTCGTAAAACTCGGCAAGGCGGAGATCTCCCGTGAGGGTCCGGGCATGATTGACGGCGATACCGTACTGGGACATGAACCGGTCACGGCGTGCATCCGGAAGCTCCGGCAAAGCGATCTTTTCCACCCAGTCAGAGACGCGGATGACCGGAAGATCGGGTTCCGGGAAGTACCGGTAGTCGGTCGCGGTCTCTTTTGAACGTGCAGAGGTGGTCGTGCCTTTTCCTTCCTGGAAATGACGGGTCTCGCGGGAGATCGTGCCGCCGCGGCGGATCAGATTTTTCTGTCTGGTGATCTCGAAGGTCAGCGCTTTTTCCACGCCTTTGTAGGAAGAGATGTTCTTGATCTCGACACGTTCATGTCCTTTGATGGAGATGTTCGCATCGACGCGGATACTTCCTTCCTTTTCCGGATCGAAGACATCGAGATACTCAAGCGTCGCCCGCAGTTTGTTTAAGAGACGGCGTGCCTCTTTCGGCGAGGAAAGTTCAGGTTCGGTGACCATTTCAATCAGCGGAATGCCGGAACGGTTGTAATCGACGAGAGTGTAGTGGCCGCGTTCCTTGTTCCCCATATGGACAAGTCTGCCCGGATCCTCTTCGACATGGATCCGCGTTAAGTTGACGACCTTCGGATTTCCGGCATCGTCTTCGATCTCGATGTAGCCGCCGAGAGCGAGCGGATTATCGCCCATGGTGATCTGATATGCTTTCACCAGATCGGGATAGAAGTAGTTCTTTCTGCAGAACTCTCCCTCTTCAGGGATACGGCAGTTGAGCGCCTTGGCAACTTTCAAAGCATACTCGATCGCCTTTTTGTTCAGGACAGGCAGGGCGCCCGGCAAACCCAGACATACCGGACATACGTGGGTGTTCGGGGCGTCGGCCCTGAAGTCGGCGGAACATCCGCAGAAGAGTTTTGACGCAGTATCAAGCTGACAGTGCACCTCAAGACCGATGATTACGGTGAAATCCTCATCCGCCATTTAAACCGCCTCCTCAAAAGCAAGCGCCGCATTCAGAATGGTCTCCTCGCCGAACATTTTACCCATGAGCTGGAGGCCGACCGGCATTCCGCGGGCAGTTCCGCAGGGAACGGATATCGCAGGTATGCCGGCGATGTTCACCGGAACGGTAAGTATATCGGCCTGATACATCTGCAGGGGATCAGCTGTGAGCTCTCCGATCTTCGGCGCGATGTTGGGCATCGTCGGGCCGGCGAGCATGTCGCAGGTCTGCAGAGCCGATGCGAAGTCCTTTGCGATCAGCTGTTTTGCGTGCTGGGCCTTGACATAGTATTTGCCGTAGTAGCCGGCGGAAAGCGCAAACGTTCCAAGAAGGATCCTGCGTCTGACCTCGTCGCCGAAGCCTGCCTCGCGGACTTTGGTATAGGCATCATGCCAAGGGAGATTCATCTCAGGCTCCGGACCGAATCTGACGCCGTCAAATCTGCCGAGGTTTGAACTGGCTTCACAGGTGCAGGTCACATAATACGCGGGAAGGGCATACTTCATCGAAGGAAGCGATACCTCAGTGATCGTTGCTCCGAGTTCTTCGAGCTTGCCGATCGCTTTTCTGACCTGTGCTGCGACACCGGCATCAACGCCTTCGCCGAAGTACTCTTTTGGAATACCGATCACTTTTCCGCTGATCTCGGGATTGACGTTGCCGTCATAGGGTTTATTGACCGAAGTCGAGTCCTTTGGATCATGGCCGGCGATCACGGAGAAGAGTTTTGCCGCATCACGGACATTGGACGCCATCGGGCCGATCTGTTCGAATGAGTTGGCATAGGCGATCAGACCAAACCGGCTCACTCTGCCGTAGGACGGTTTCAGACCGACGACCCCGCACCATGCGGCCGGGCAGCGGACAGATCCTCCGGTGTCGCTTCCAAGAGCCATCGAAACAAGACCTCCCGCGATCGCGGCCGCCGAACCGCCGGAACTTCCGCCGGTCACGCGGGTCACGTCACGCGGGTTCAATGTCGGACCAAAGGAACTGTTTTCCGTTGTTGACCCCATACCGAACTCATCCATATTGGTTTTGCCGGCGATCGATGCACCAGCCGCTTTCAGAAGAGTGACAGTGTGTGCATCGTACGGAGGTATGTAGCCCTTGAGTATTTTTGACGCACAGGTCGTCTCGATATCTTTTGTTGAGATATTGTCTTTTATTGAAACACGGATCCCGGCCAGGATCCCCGATCCGCTTCCCTGGATCTCGTCCGTGCTGAGATAGGCATTATAGATATCGTTCATCTCAGATCACCTTTGGCGCGCGAACATACCCGTCTTCGGGGTTGTGCGAGTTTCGTAAAGCATCGTCCTGGGAGATCGACGGCCTGACTTCATCCTCACGGAAGATATTCACTAGAGGGCGCATCAGCGGATCTGTTGCTTCAAGGGTGTCGAGGATGTCAAAATATTCGAGGATCGCATTGAACTGCTCGGTGAATTTACCGAGTTCCGGGGAGGAAATGCCGATGTCTGCCAGTTCGGCAATGTGGAGTACGTCGTTTTCATTTACCATGAGTGAGTGTCCTTTCGAGAATTAGTATATTTTTGGTGAGCGCTTAAGGGATTATAAGTGTTGCCACTCAGGCATAGGAAATAGCAGGGATACCCGGAGTTCGGCCGCACATGAGGCCGGCAAAAATACAAAAGCGCATGTGATGATAGTATTGTGCGGTTTTGCCGGCACTCAAAAAAACAGGTCTGCAGACACAGAATATAGAGGAACTGGAAAATTGTTCTGCAGCAGCGGCGATCTCATCACCGGCGGTGCAGAAAAACTGCAGGGAAAGAGAGAAAAGATACGGCAGAAGGCTCGGAAAAATCCCGGCGTCAAAAGAAAAAAATATTGGGGGGTTGGGTTATATGCTTCTGAAGAACACGTTGGTGTTCATTGTCTTTGCGCCGAAGAACTTTTTACAGAATGCCGAGGCGACCGAGGGTGCATATTCTTTGCAGCTGAAGATATCGATATACGCTGCATTGGTGTCGTTGGCGAAGTGAGCAGAGAGGAGAGAGGTCTCGATGAGCTGGGTCATTGAATACCCGGCGACTCTGTCGTTTGGACCGAAGTGGATGATCTGCGGTTCGCCGAAGCGTTTCATGTCGATCAGGTCGGCAAGTTCCAGTACGAACTGGTGGATCTTGTCTGCGTCACGAATTGTTGCCGGGTCACACTCTTTCAGGTCGATAGAGGTGCAAAGACCCCAGCAGTCTTCTTTCTTATACTCTGCAATGACCTCTGCGTCGGTCAGGTGATTTGCTGTCATCTGTTTCATAGATAAAGTCCTTCCATCGTGGCGTGTCTGCAGCCCCGCGGGGCCGCATCCCGCCTCAGACAGACTTCTGCCTGGGGCTTCATCTATGAGGTTTAGCACCGGATTTTTCCATTGCTGGAACCCGGCTTATTTACTCCCTACAGCACACGTTGGATAATAATAGGTCAGCATTTCAGCATTTAAATCTTTCCCTCGAAAAAGTCCGCGCAAAATTGCCCGATTCGCCATCTGCTGACGTATTTTTGTTATTTTCGCCATCTGCGGCCCATTTTCGCACAAAATCAAAATCAGGACGATTATAAGCCACAGAATCAAAATCGGCACGATTAAACGCAAATAAATAATCTACGCCGTTTCAGGCGGTGCGCCCTAAAAAACAGGGTGAAAAAACAGATCGGGAAGGGTCTGGAACTGGAGGTTTTCCAACCTGCAGGAACGATAAAAAAAAGGGGCGGAGATGAGAGTGGACCGCAGGCATCAGGTGATCTTATTCAGGATCTGGATTACCGTTCGGTGAACAGAGGGAGCTTTTTGCTCCGCGACCGTATCACGCAGATTTTCCAGGATCCTTTGAAGCGGTTCTTTGACAGCAGGCTCATACTCGTTCAGATGGGAGAAGACGGAAAGCAGCCCGGTCGTCATGTACTCGTTGAGGGGAGCAAGACGCAGGAGGGCACTTTCCAGAAACGCACGGCCTTCTTCTGTTTCAAGCGAGATTTTTCTATTCTGGGCAAACCGCAGATAAAGTGAACGTGCAAATCCTGTCTGCTCGGGATCGAAGGCTTCTGACGACTCGATTATTTTCAGATAGCGAACCGTATCAGGCGAGCTGGTGCCGGAAACTGCCGAGATGAAGTTTTCAAACGGGATCGGATGCATCTTTGAACGCTCAAGTTCGGCATTCAGCATCTCCATACGGTCCGGGGCGCTGCTCGAAAGATACAGGGACAACGCGGTCATCCGGTCAGTTGAACAGACCGCGTTTTCATATCTCTCTTTGAGCATTGAGTGGATCTCCTGAGTATCCAGCGCTGCAAGCAGCGTAAGGATCAGGTTTTTCACACTCCGGGTCTTGAAAATCCTGGCAAGGTTCGCCGGTGAGACGGCCGTTTCCGGAGGGGAGGAGTATGCGCAAAGAAGAGCGTGCAGCCTTTCCGTCCGGGATCGGGCAACTGCCGACATGAACCGCCGTTTTGCCTGGTAGAGTTTTGTGTAAGAGCAGGCGAACTCAGGATCGCTCACCGATTCAAACAGCGTCAGGGGCAACGCTCCGACACGTTCCATCACTGCAGAATCGGAAAGGACCCGGATATACTCATCCACGAGACGCGGCGAGGGCTCGCTGTTTTCATCACGGCAGAGCCGGACCATCTCCCGCTCGAAAAGCGTGCAGTGGATCAAAAACGAGATCACGACATCCGTATCATATCTGAGCTGCATATAGAGTTCGTCATCGGATGCGGAGGTCTCCATCTTCAGATAGGCGGCATGATCCAGATTCCAGACGGCAAATGAAAATGCTCCGGTGCACGGGACCTGAAAAGTCAGCCGCTCCGAGTCGATTTTTTTCAGGAATTCGCAAACGACCTCGCCTTTATCATTGATGAGCCTGCCGGTGAACGGAAAGATCCAGGGATTGTTGCCGGCAGGGATCTTCTGCGAGACAAAGATCTCGGCGGCATCGTTTCCGGGATCATAGCGGGCAAAAGCCGAAACTACCGGATATCCGGTCTGTTTGAGCCATCTGTCCGCCATGAAGGAGAAGTCGGTCCTGCCGACATCTTCCATGGCATGCAGCCAGTCGCGGGGAGACGCGTTTTTCCCGGAAAACCGTTTATGATACAGATCAAGAGCCCAGGCAAAAGCCCTTTTCCCCAGCATCGTCTCGATCATCCGGGTGAATTCGGGAGCTTTTACATACGTGACCGAGGTGATGAGATCGTTTGGATCATTAAAGCCCGAAGGTTCTATTGGCATGGCGACCAAACCGGTGTCCAGGGAAAACGTCCCGGTCCCGGGAGTGTACATCTGCATGATGTTTTGGAGTCTGACATACTCTCTTCCAAAAAGGAAGGCGAGATACTCATCCTCCATCATTACCGTAACTGCTTCATTGAGCCAGATCGAGAACGGCGTGTCCCCGGTGACGCTCGACCCGTTGAGATTATGATAGAACTCATGCTGCTTCACTCCTATCAGATACTCAAATGAAGGGTCCGTGATCTCCGGATCCGGCATGATCCGGCTGGCGATGATCGTGGTATTGCCGGTGTTTTCCATGCCGCCGAAGTCGGAGTTGTGCATCGCGATCTCGCGGTATACTTCGTAGGGATACTGATAACCGCAGACCAGATTTTTCATAAGTGAGGCGATCTGCCGGCGGACCGGTTCGACCGCTTCTTCGAGTTCGTCCGGCTCTGCGCCGCGGGCCAGGGCGTCACAGATTTTACAGAGCCGGTATATCTCGTTTCGCAGATCGATCGATTCATACCGTTCGGGGCCGGTGTAGAGGTAGGTCCAGAGAATGCAGTCGGCCATGATGTCCAGCGCCGTTTTGGCAGATGCGGGATCCGAGCCTTTGGGTCCGAGAAGTTCAAGTCTGACGTTTTTGCCCCCGGGATAGAGGAAGTCACGCGAGAAGGTGTCCCATGTCCCGACGCCGAGGAAGAAGAGGTACGGCGGCATGGGTTCGTTGTTCTGATAGGTGATGGTGTCGCGGAGTTCGTCATACCTCATCCGTTCGCGGATGACGTTTCCGTTCGAGATGAGATTGGTGTATCGTGAATCCGCAATGATGGTCGTGGTCCATGTGCATTTGGCACGCATATCATCGATGCAGGGAACGATCCGCTGAAAACCCCACTGCTGGCACTGGGTGATCATGGTCCGGGGGAGACCGGGCGGGGTGACATCGAAGTAGATCCCTTCAAGGATGTGCGAGGTCGGGCGGCAGGTGGTATTGGTCACGATCTTGAATTCGGTTCCTTTGGATAAGGGGCGCTGAAGGGTGACGGTGATGAGGTCGTTTTCATACGTATACTGGACTGGACGCGTGTTCTGCCGGATGCTTTCCACTTCAAGATTCTTGGCATTGAGTATGAGTTCGCTGAGTTTGTCAGTACGAACGGTAAAAGTCGTTTCTGCAGAGACGCTGACGCGTTCTTCGGTTATATCGAATGCGGCGGTGATGTGATCGACACGGACGGGCGGTTCGGGAAATTCTGCCGGATGATATCGGTAAGTATCTGTCATATTCTGCTGTTATGTCAGTTGGGTGTCATATCAGATAAAATCCAACGCCAAACCGGCCCTGGGACGGATCAGACCACGAGGCGGGAATGATTCTCTGTCCGGCCGGCAGATGATTTAAAATACTATCGGGTTTGAATATCTCACACGAACACCCGAAGTGACTCTATGGACCTCAAAAAACTGCTATTCCTGATCGTGCTGCTTTTCTCTCTTGTTATCGCAGCCGGATGTATTACATCGACCCCTGTTTCGCCGCCGGACAACCCCGACATGACCCTTGTTTCTTCTTTCGAAGCGGGAGACCGGTATCTCGCCGGCAACTACACCGTGATCCTTCTGGAAGGATCCTATCGGGAGATGGGGCGGCAGTACGGAGGTCTAATGAAAACCGAGCTTCTCGCCGAGTATGCAATGCTCACGAGCGCCCTCGAAAGCCGCGGGTATTCTATTGAGTGTCTCCGCAGTTATGCGGCACCCGGCACGCAGTATCAGCCTGAGCGGATGAAGGAAATCAATCGCGGGATGGCAGAGACGACCGGACTCACCGAAGAGGATATCGCGATCCTCTACTATGGTCCGGCCCTCTATCTCTCCATGCCGGCCGGCTGTTCCTATCTCGCCGTCTGGGGTGATTACACAACAGACGGTTCGGTCGTCATTTCGCGGAACTGGGATCTGCCCGATTTCGTGGAGCCGTTCAATCCGTATTATGTGCTTGCCGTGTACCGGCCGACGGACGGCAGCAACGGTGTTGCGACCTTCGGCCCTGCTGGCTCCCGCCCCGAGACGCTGATGAACAGCGCCGGGCTCTTTATCGCGGATGACAACTCGGGTCTCGATCCTGTGGGCCAGGATGACCGCCCTGATCTGATCTCGGAGTTCTTCCGGCTGATGCTCGATTACTCGGATCTTGCCGGTCTGAGAACCGGTGTTTTGACGACACGTCCAAATATTGCCTGGATCGTTGATATCGCCGGTCCTGAGGGGGCATATGTCTTAGAGGCGGAGCTTGCCGAGACGAAGGTGCGGACCGGGGACGGGGTCGTTGCCGCGGCGAATCATTTCGCGGATCCGAGCTGGGATCTGAGGACCCCGCCGGCAGAAAACTCGATCAGCAGATATACGAATCTGCTGAGCCAGGCGGCGGCGGCGAAGGGGACGATCGATGCCGCGAAAATGATGCAGATCCGTGATGTGCTGTTAACGGACGGCGGTGCGACCTACCGTCACTCGATCCTTGAAGGACATCTCTACTCATCGAACCACCAAGTGGTGTTCGTTCCGGCGAACCAGACCCTGTGGATGAAAGTGATCGATCTGGACTGGCAGAAGGTGGAGCTTGCTCCGCTGTTTGCGATGTGAGAGATCTCCTCATTCTTTTTTTTGAATCGGATGTGTGCGGTGTTATCTCAACCGAAAAAAGCTGACGTAATTATAAGACGTACTTCGATTTCGTGTAAGGCATTCATTTTGACACAAGAGAAAAAACCAACCGCGAATAAGCCCATTTGGGCTTATTCGCGGTTAATATTCTCTTTTGTCCACACCCAGTCATCCTCTTCCCGAATTGGATCCGCATCACCACCTACTATTGGGGTTATAAAATATCCGTCCAAACGAAAGTGTCATTTTAGTTTGGACGGGTTTTTATGCCCCCGCCGTTATCTTCTCCACCAGCCCCTTTGCCCGCTCCTCATCCATCATAAACGACACGACCTCATTTGTATCCGCAAAATACAGACACACGCCAGGATCCTTCCCGAACAGACGTTTCGCCCACAGAAAATACACCGGCCGTCTGCATACTGGACAAGCCGGTCGATCACCCCGTTCATCAGGAACCCCTTCTAACGAAAACGCGACCGTCTGATCAGAAAGACTCTGCCGCACATCCTCCATGATCGGCGACGCATACTTTGCCGCTCCCAGGTTCTGGGCCTTGGATCGGCATCTCGAGTTAGGAGATCTGGAAAAAACATCTGGCATTTCATTCGGGATTTTGACAGATCTTGAATTTATCTCTATTTTTTGCGGCAGAGTGGATGTATAATTAATTCACGCGCTGAAGGGACGGGTTCCCCGCGGCTCTCCGATCGAGATAAAAAACCTAACTTGCCTTGCACTAGTATCTTACGCTGTTTCCCTATTTTCTCAGCGCTTTTATATGTTTCCGTTACCCATATTCTGCTAATGATGCTGAGCGATCCCTTGACCCCCTGCGGGAGGGTGTGTATCAGAGAGCTGGATAATCCGGGGTGCAGGATATGACTGAGGAAAAGAATGCAATTAAGATTTTTCAGGATAGGAAGATACGTTCGGTTTGGAATCCGGAGGAAGAACAGTGGTATTTTTCGATCGTGGATGTCATTGCGGTTTTAACGGAAAGTGTGAATCCGAATAATTACTGGAAGGTCCTCAAATCCCGGCTTATTAAGGAAGGTAATCAGTCGGTTACAAATTGTAACCAACTGAAAATGGCGTCTCCAAAGGACGGGAAATACTACAAAACGGATGTTTTGAATACCAAGCAGCTTTTCCGTCTTGTCCAGTCTATTCCCTCTCCAAAGGCAGAGCCTTTCAAGGTGTGGCTTGCCGAGGTCGGCTATGACAGAGTTTTGGAGATCGAGGATCCGGAACGCGCCCAGGAACGGATGAAGGATCTGTATGAACAGAAGGGGTATTCGAAAGACTGGATCGATAAACGCCTTCGGGGAATTGCGATCCGTCAGAATCTTACCGATGAGTGGAAGGAAAGAGGTATTTCTTCAGAAAAGGATTTTGCTATCCTGACTGCTGAGATTTCCAATGCTGCATTTGGTATGACGCCTTCTGAGTATAAGGTGTTTAAAGGTCTTGCCAAGAAGAACGAAAATCTCCGTGACCATATGACTGATCTGGAACTGATTTTTACGATGCTTGGCGAGCGGGTGACGACGGAGATTTCGGAGACGGAAAAACCGTCCGGTCTTCCTGCGAATAAAAAAGTTGCCAGACGCGGGGGAAATGTTGCCGGTGTTGCCCGAAGAGAGACGGAGAAGGAACTTGGTCACTCTGTTTCTTCGCCGGAAAATTATCTGAATGAAAAACCAAAGAAGCGGTTGAAGGATATGGATGAGTAATGTGAGATCCAGAGACTGGTTAGTTAGTGGAAACTGTTGAATGCTCGATTAATCGGATCTTTCTTTTTTGAAAAACACCTGAATGAGTAAAGTGCGAAACGTGTGGTTGTCCAATTACTAATTTGACAGATATTAGTAATAGATTAGTAATTGGGAGGGGTGCAACCCGCCCAGCTTTCCCAAATCTTCCCCTCCACCAGCCCCTTTGCCCGCTCCTCATCCATCATAAACGACACGACCTCATTTGTATCCGCAAAATACAGACACACGCCAGGATCCTTCCCGAACAGACGTTTTGCCCACAGGAAATACACCGCGAGCTGCATCTCATATCTCTCCAGCTCCTTCTTAGCGGGCCTCCCGGTTTTATAATCGATGATCATCCAGCTCCCGTCCTCATACTGCACGAGCCGGTCGATCACCCCGTTCAGCAAAGTCCCCTCAAAAGAATACGACACCTCCTGCTCGCAGATGCTTTTTGCCGCGTTCTGCATAATGGGTGAAGCAAGAAACGCCGCATACTTCGCCGAAAACTCATCCGCCGCCGCGGGCGGCAGTCCGTAGCGTTTTGCCGCCGCATCTGCCGGCTTTCCCTCAAACACCTCATGGAGGGCCGTTCCCCGAATCATCGCGGCCTCTTCCGCCGCCGACGGGGCAGACCTTCGTTTGGCCGCCGTCATGCTTTGCAAAGCCTCCTCCTCTTTCTCCGGCATCGGGGTGTCCGTCCAGCCGTCCGGGACCTCCGGCCTGATTCGGCAAATGTCCCCCGGCTCCGTGACAACATCGGTGATAAGCTCTGGAAGATACGGGCAGCCGCCGATCCCCGCATCATACATCTCCAGAAACGAATTCGTCTCCGGACCATTCTTCCCGTCTGTTCCGCAGATCACCAGATGATCCCGTGCCCGCGTCATCGCGACATAAAACAGCCGTTTCCGCTCCGCAAGCAGCTTTGCCTTTGCTTTTGGCGTAAGACACTCCTTCACAAACGTTTTTCCGGATCGCTCTCCCAAAAGCTTCAGCGAGATCCCGGCACCCAGCTTCCCGTCGAACATAAGATCCGGGACCCGCAGATCATTCTGATTCCCCGCGAAACAGAGAACGACAACCGGAAACTCCAGCCCCTTTGCGGAATGCACCGTCAGGATCTTCACGCGGTCATCCTCCCCGCCCGCGACAATTCCCTCCCGCTCATCGAATCCCTCCTCCATACAGGTATCCAGTATCCCCAGATACTCATAAACCGAAAACGGCCGGTTCGCGGAGCGTGAACGGGCGATCGCGACCAGCTTCTCCAGATTCGCCGCTGCTTCGCGGCCGAAAGGGAGCCCCCCGTACACCGAAAGGATCCCCGACTCAGCGATCACCCGACGAAGGAACAAAACCAGCGGCTCGTGACGGATCTCCTCATGCCAGCGGGCGAGAGTCTCGACAGCGCGGCAGATCTTCCCATCCGGATCAGAGGCCGCAGAGCTTTTCAGCCGGGTCATCAGACCCTTGCGGGAACCGGCTGCCGCCCGGCAAAGTTCAGCATCCGAGATCCCGAACCAGGGCGACCTGAGCACCCCGTAAAGAGGGACATCCTCTTCCGGATACACGATCGCCTTCAGCAGATTCGTAAAATCGAACACCTCCTGCTTTGCATAGAAATTGCGTCCCTTCTCCTCGGTATAAGGAACACCGTAAAGATCCAGAGCATGCCGGAGTTTATCCAGATGGGTGTGCGCCTCGATCAGGATCGCCGTATCCCCAAACCTCGCCGGCCGCGGCGTGCCGTCCTTTTCATAAACGGTGAGCCGCTCTTTTGCTATGGAATCAGCGATCCAGGACGCGAGAAGTTTCGCCTCGCGGATCATCATCTCTGCCTTATTCCCCTCACCCCGCGGCCTGATAAGAGTCACCGACCCGCGCTGGCCTTCTCTGCATGCCGCGAGCTTTCCGTATCCTGCCTCCCAGATCTCCTTTGGATCCGCAAACACGGTTGAAAACACATGATTCACCAGCCCGATGATCTCAGGAACGGTCCGGAAACTCGTGTCCAGCTCCACCGGTTCGTGCGCGAACATCGTCTGGAATGCGTTGAACCCCGAGACATCCGCCCCTCTGAAAAGGTAGATCGACTGCTTTGCGTCGCCGACGATAAACAGCCGGTTGGTCTCCTTCGGGTCCCCGCAGAGGATCCGGATGATCTCTGTTTGGGCCGGATCGTTATCCTGGACCTCGTCGATGAGGATGTACCGGTATCTCGCATTGAGCGTTCTCTGGATCTCCCCGTTTCTGATGAGGTCACGGGTCTTTCTGATCAGATCATCAAAATCGAGAACACCCCTGTGCTCCTTTTCCGCTCTGATCTGTTCGTGGATCGCCCGGGTGATCCTTCCAAGAGCGGCCAGGACCAGAAGAACGCGTTTTGTACTCCGGCCCCCGTGTGCCGGCAGTGTCGGAAGCGTGAGAAGGATCTTCTGCACGGCAAAGAAGTGATCGAGAAGATCTGCTGAAAGCGGCTTCTCCCCCTTCGGAGCGATCGGTTTTGCCAGCTCTGCGAAACACTTGTCAAGATCGCGGGGCTCTGACTTTCGAAGCGCCGCCTTACGCTCCCCGAGTTTGTACATGTTCGTGTTCTTCGCGTAGCCTGCCGCTTCTATCTCCAAAATAAGGGCGGCAATTTTTTGATCCGTGCATATCCAGTCCCGAAGAGCTGAGAGGACCTCCTGCTTTGTCCCGGTCTTCAAAAGCCCGGCAAACGTTTGAAATCCGTTGTTCGCGAAAAAGGCAGGATTATCGATATTTTCGAGATATGCATCCTGCCAGACTGACAGGACACCGGCAGGATCCATTTCCAGTCCGGAAAACCAGTCTCTGCACTCATCCCATTTCGGCAGAAGGATCCGGATGTATTTGGTGATGGCCGATCCATGCAGATAGTTGAACAGAAGCACCACGTCCGGGAATAATTCATGCGGAGGGCGTTCGAGCATCTCACGGATCGTTCCGGTCACCAGTTCGTGGGTGTCGAGTTCGTCCATTACGGCAAAACCCGCATCGAGTCCTGCCTCGTAGGCGAACTCTTTGAGAAGAGAAAGGCAGAATCCGTGGAACGTGCTGATATTACATCGGGAAAAGTTCTCCCAGACATCCTGAAGGGACAAATCGTCACGAAGCGCCTTACCGATCTTCGTGCGCATCTCGGCAGCGGCCTTGTCGGTGAAGGTCAAAGCAAGGATCTCGCCGGCCCCGGTTTTCTCGGTTTCACGCCGGTATTTGAGCGAAGCAAGGTATCTCTGGATCAAAAGAAAGGTTTTTCCAGTCCCGGCGCCTGCGGTAACGCAGATGCTTTCTTCCATCACGAGCGCCAGTTTCTGGGCCTCGGTCAGTTCCGGGGTCATGCCTTCTCCTCCCTGAACGCAGCGAACCGGCAGACACGTTTGTAAGGGCAGTATTCATCCGGACATTCATCAGCAGAACTCGGGGCGCACTGCCCGTTTTTCATCTGTTCGCGGATCTCCCGGCAGGTTTCGAATGCCAGATCACGGATCTCCTCTGCGTCCGCCTGTTTTTTCCCAATAAAATACGGGTTTTTATCAGCCGCATCATCGTCCGATAGGTAAAGATATGTGCCGGGTTTTGCCGGGGATCCGGTTTCCTGAGAGACGGCCTCGGTGTAGAGCGGGATCTGGAGGGCTTTTCCCTCGACCAGTTCCTTATGGGTCTTCACCTTTCCGGTCTTGTAGTCGACGACCATGAACTCCCGGGTCCGTTCGTTGATCATCACCCGGTCCACGCGGCCGGAGACGGTGAACTGTTCATTGATGATCTTGGCAGTAACGGTTCGTTCGAGCCACTCGTCCAAGGTCCGGTATCCTTCATTATAGAATCCTATCTCGAGTCCGATGATCTTTTCAATGCTGCTTTCCAGATCCCCTTCACCCAGATAGCCGTTCTGCATCGCCAGCCATGAGGGGGTTTTGATGTTTCGTTCATCGAACTCGGCCTTCACGATCTCTTTGAGGAAAGATACGGCACTTTCCCGGTTTTCTTCGGTCAGGGGCCGTTTGAATTCACGGAAGAACCGTTCCATTGCTTTGTGCATGACGGTCCCGACGATGATCCGTTCAGCACTGAAATCGGCAGGGTTTTCCAAGTGCAGGTGGTCGGTGAGGTACCATTTGAAGGGGCATTCCCGGTATCGTTCGAGGACGGTCGGGGCGAACTCGGTCTTTTCCGTGTAGACCGCGTCGAACGTTTCGGCGAGTTCGTCGGCCGAGAAGTTCGCATCGTAGATGCCGGGTTCCCCGGTCCGGTCCACGGTCTCTATCCCGATGATCTCTGCCGCGGTTTTCAGCGAGGGGATGCCGAAAAGGGCTGCACATTCTCCGCCTCTGCCGGCGGCAAGGAGCTCGCCGGCCCTCGTCTGGTTGCCGGTCAGTGAATGGGAAAGGAACTCCCGGCTTTTTTGGATCGGGTCGGCGAGTCTGGTGAGGTAAGGCGAGGGGGTGAGATTTTTGCTGCCGTCTGACGCCGCACAGGAGAGGAAGAGCTGTTTTTCGGCGGTGCAGACGGCGGAATGGAAGTAGTACCTGCTCGCATCGAAAAGGTTCTGAATCCGGTCGGGTTGGATGCGGGCGGTTTCCTGAGCATTCAGGAGAGGGATGGAGGCCTCGATCCTCGGGAGCAGGTCGGATGAGAGGCCGGTGATGAAGACGTAAGGGATCTTCGTGCCGGCGACGGAGCGGAGGTCGCCTGCGAAGAAGGCGTTTTCAGATTCGGGATAGCTGATCCTGGTGGTTTTTTCACAGAACCGGCAAAGGATGGCGTAGAATTCCCTGATCGAGTACCGCCGGTCCGCAAGGGATGACTGCCCGAGTTTGCCCAGAAGACGCAAAAATGCGTGACGGGCGGCTTCGTCCTGCGGTTTCATAGGAAGGACGGTCCATCCAAGGTCGGCGAGGTCGGTTTTGAGAGCGGCGCAGTGATCGGCGAGGGGGGCGTTTCTGACGAGGTTTTTGTCCAGACGGGTGATGAGCTGATCGAGATCGTTCTGGAATCCGGCGTCATACTCTTTTTCGATTTCGTTTCGGCGGGAGGGTGCGAGCCGGGCGGCGAGGATCCGCCAGGCAGCTCTGCCTTTTTCGGTTTTGGTGATGATGCCGGCTTTTTCGAGTCTGCCTGCGGTGAGCCGGTCTTTTTTTCGGGAGAAGCAGGGGCTTTCTATGATGATCTTGAGGTCGTCGATCCTGCAGTCGAAGGCGGCTGCGGCAAGCCAGGCAAGGGCGCTTCGCACAGGCGGGAGGTTTTCGATCGGGATGTCTTCGCCGGCGGTGAACCGGAGGGTATGCCTTGTCCCATCCAAAAGGAAGCTGAAGTCGGGGACGAGTTCGTCGAGGAGAGGGAGGGCCATGGGTAGGGAGGGGGTGAGGAGAGCGATCTCTTTTGGGCTGACGCCGGATTCGATGAGTGAGGCGATCGCGTCGAGTGCTGAGGAAAGCTCGGTGACGGCGTCGCAGTACTGGGAGACTTCGCTGCAGACGGGGGGGAGGGAGGCGAGTTCGCCGGATTCCGGCGGCAGGGTGGTTATTTTACCGGGAAGAGAGCTGAGCAGGTCGCCTGCAAGGGGTGTTGGTTTGTAGAGTTTATAACAGAGGACGGTGCTTATGTCCATTTCTCCGGCGATCCCGGCGGCCCTTTCGATCGCGAGGATGGAGTCGCAGCAGTCGTTTTCTGTGCAGAACTGTTCATACCGCCGGAATATTTCCCGGATGCTGTTGAATTTTTCTTCACCGGCAGGGAGGATGAGTTTGTTGGTTTTGAGGGTGATGAAGAGGTTGACGAGGTTTTCGGTCTGGGTGTCGGCGATGCGTTTTTTTCCCCAGACGTCTGCACCGATGCGGGCGAAGAGGAGGTGCTGTTCTTCGGGGTCGATGATCCGTGCGGCAGGAGAGAGGGTATGGAGGATGCTTTTTGCAAGGCCTTTGACGGTGGTGATGTGATCGGGGAGGATCGGGCCTTCCTGACGGAGTTTTTGCACTGCGGCGTTTGAAAGATCGGTATTTTCAAAAAGGAGCCAGGTCCCGAAGGGGTCGGTTTTGGAAAGAGAGGCGTATTCGGAGAGGACGTAAGAGAAGGTATCCATATGTGATTCCATTGGGTGTGGGAATTATTTAAGGTGCGGGTTGTCGACGAAGTCGACGACCTCAGCGGAGGCGGGCTGCTCCGAAGGAGCGGCCTCAGCCGAGCAAGTCGATAGACTTGCGACTGTGGTTTGTCCCAAAGGGGCAAACTCAGCGGAGCAAGTTTTCGAAGGAAACTTGCGACAGCGGGTTGTCCCGAAGCAGACGGCCTGCCGTCTTCTCACTTTCCATACAGAAGTCTGTTGACCCGTGCCTCACGCAGCTTCTCTTTATTTTTGAGGACGGAAAGATCCATCGTCCCTTCATGATACGACGAGAAAAGCAGATACAAAAAATCAACGGTCAGCTCCATGGACTCTTTTTTGAACCGCACTTCAACGGTGGTGTCCCCCACAAACCCCTTGATCGAAAACCAGTCGGGTTTCTCAAATTTACAGAATCCCCCGCCAAGGTTCTGGAGCTGCCCGATCTGCCCGAAATTCCCCAGATACGTGAAAAAATCTCTGGTGAGGGGAGCATCGAGGAGAAACTCCTTCATGAACGAGCCGTCGGCGCAGTATTTATGCTGTATTGATCTCTGGATCCGCATTTCTGGCGATCTCCCGGATTGAATCCGCAGCGACACGGCATTCTTCATCTGTTGTCAGACAGGAAAGACTCAGGCGAACGCACCCCTCTCCGCCGTCTATGGTTTTGTGCACCAGCGGAGCACAGTGAAGACCTGTCCGGGTGATCACATTGTATCCCCTGGCCAGCATGAATCCCACGTCATCGTTTGGGATATTGCGGATGTTGAAGGCGACGATCGGGACTTTGGGGGTTTCGTAGTAGACACTGATGTTATCCTCTTTTTTCAGCTCCCGGATGATGAAGGATGTCTGGCGTTCGGCTTTTTTCGCGATTTCTGCGATCCCTTGTTCTTTGATGAACCGAACACCCGCTGCGAGTGCCGCAAGGCCCGGGTAGTTCTGGGTCCCGGCTTCGAATCGTTCCGGCATCTCCGGAGGATGAAGGAGCGACTGGGAGTTTGTCCCGGTCCCGCCGTATCTGACGGGGGTGATCGTCTGAGGATCCCGCAGGTAAAATCCTCCGGTTCCCGGAATGCCGAGGAGTCCTTTATGCCCTGTGAAGACGAAGGCGTCGACCGGGAGGCGGGAGAGGTCGATCGGGATGTGGCCGGCGGTCTGTGCTCCGTCGACGATGAAATAGATGCCGCGGTCATGGAGGATCCCGCCGATCGCCTGTATGTCCTGTACGGAGCCAAGGACATTGCTGCCGTGGGTCATTACCATGAGCCGGGTGTCAGGCCGGAGAGCTGATTCGACCGATTCGGGGGTGACCATGCCGTTTTCGAAGGGAAGGATGCCAAGGTCGATACGGCCCGCCCGCTGATATTCGTGGAGGGGTCTTAGAACGGAGTTGTGGTCGAGTGCTGTTGTAAGGACATGAAAGTTCTGTTTTTGGGCGTTTTTCTGGCCGGCAATGAATCCGGAGATGAGGATGTTGAGTGAGTCGGTGGCGTTATGGGTGAATATTATGTTCTGTAGATCGTCGGCGCGAAAGAGGTCAGAGAGTTCACTGCGTGCCTGCATTACGTGGTCGTCGCCTTGTGTGCCGGTGGTCCTCCCGGATCCGAATACAGGGAGAGAGAGGGAGCGGGAGATGGCCTGGAGGATCCCGGGTGGTTTGGGCCAGCTGGTGGCAGCATTGTTTAGATAGATGAGGGGGTTTTGCACTGGGGACATGTTAATAATGATATCATACCCAGGTATGCATAATAGATTTGATTGGGGGGATCGGAGGGGAAGCTATTTTTGACCGGTCGGATCATGGCCGGCGGTATGCTGATTTTTTTTCTTGGCATCACGTTTTCTTTGGTGTTTTTGGTTTTCGGAAGAAGTATCCGGAATATATCTTTTGTTGGATTGTGAGTATTTATACTCCTGACCGCGCGATGCGATAATGCCTCCGATTTTTTCAAAAATTGGGTGGTCAGTGAGTGAGGAGGGGGTTTTACGATGCAAAAAAATGGGGTTAGGAGGGGGAGAAGGATGGGGAGATTCGGGAAGGAGTTGGTCGGGTGTGGACACATGAGAAAAGACCAAACGCGTTCGCAAACTTTCTGTTTGCTCTCCGACTCGCTTCGCTCGCTTGAATCGGCGCACTCGCAAACCTTCGGTTTGCTCTCCGCTTCGGGCTTTCAGCCCTCGCTTAAATCCCGCAAGCCTTTGGCTTGCTCCCAGAATCGGATTTGCTTTTCCTCACTTGAACTCGGCGGGTCTCTCGCAAGTTTCCTTCGAAAACTTGCTCGGCTGAGGTCGTCCGCTTTCAGCGTCCAACCCGCTCGACCCGCCAGTTCATCCCTCATCGGGAGCGTTCGGGCAAATCCTGTCGCCGCCCCAGCGGCTCCCAACTGTTATTTCTCTTCCGCGTTTTGTGATGATCAATGAAAGAACTATTTTCCTCATGAAGAATTATGCAATGACTATTTCTCTCACAGGAGGCGCTGGGGCGCCGACAGGATTTACCCGAACGCTCCCGATGAGAGATGAGCAAGACAGCGAAGCTGGATTGCGAAAGTGAGGAATAGCAAATCCGATTCTGGGAGCAAGCCGAAGGCTTGCGGGATTCGCGCCGATTCGCGGTTGGTTTTTTCTCTTGTGTCCACATCCAACCATTTCCTTTTCTAATATAATTCGCGGTGAAATGTCCCACGCTCACTCGCAAGTCTATCGACTTGGTCGCAAGGCAAAGCTTTGGTCGCAAGTTTCCTTCGAAAACTTGCTCGGCTAAGGTTGTCGACTACGTCTTCAACCCGCCTCAGCTAAGGTCGTCCGCTTTCAGCGTCCAAGCCACCCACAAAAAACCATGTGCAAAAAAGCCCCGTGACTATGCAAAAATCGATCAGTTTCCATTCGCAAATAGGTGTTTCGATTCCATTTTGACCTTTCGGGAACCATTTTTAATGGATTTTTGATGATGATTTTCGGTGGTCTAAATTGTAAATCGGCAGGATCTGGCGTATTTTGGTTTTCGTTCGTTCATAATATATAAATTAATAGGGAGGCGCCTGGAAAAAACGATAACCCGGGGAAAACTACCTACCTACTGCGTTACTAATTTATATAGTAGTAATTTTCATTTTTGTTTGTTTTTTTCTTTCTTTCTCTCTCTCTCTCTCTCTCTCTTCTGTACTGTACATAAAATAATAATAATACCTCTAGGCGCCCGAAAAAAAAGTGATTGATGAGAGATTTTTCTTCCGCCCTACCTACATACGTAGGTAGGTAGTTTCTCGGGGGTTATCGTTTTTTTCAGGCGCCTGGGCAATCCTTTATATAGTTTTGGGGTTTTGCCGGGTAAATCGGCAGGATTCGGCGTATTTTTTCTTTGGGGTATGGTTTTTTGCTGTCGGGAAAGGGGTGATTTTGATTGCCGGAGGGTCATTTTCCAATCGAAATGGTTATTTTCGAATGGAAGCAGGGTGATTTTGGGGTTCGGGCAGGTGGATTTCACCCCCCCCCTTCCCGGTATGTTTTTTTCTAATAGGAGTTACGCGGTGTTGTGATCTTGAACGAGATAAACTTACGTACATATGAGATGCATATCGATTTCGTGTACGGAATTAGTGTAGATACAAGAGAAAAACCAACCGCGAATCGGCGCGAACCGCAAAGCGTTGCTTTGCTCTCCGCTTCGGGCTTTCAGCCCTCGCTTAAATCCCGCAAGCCTTTGGCTTGCTCCCAGAATCGGATTTGCTTATCCTCACTCTCACAAGTCTCTCGCAAGGCAAAGCCTTGCTCGGCTAAGGCCTCCCCTGCGGGTCAGCCCGCCCTCGACTTGCTCGTCCCTTCATCGGGAGCGTTCGGGCAAATCCTGTCGCCGCCCCAGCGGCTCCCACTATTGATGTGCCTCTTGATCGTATGTGACGATTGTCAGTAAAATGGATATTGTTCAGATTAAGAATCGCTCAATGAATTTCTCTCTCACGGGAGGCGCCGGGGCGCCGACAGGATTTGCCCGAACGCTCCCGATGAAGGGACGAGCAAGACAGCGAAGCTGGATTGCGAGAGTGAGGATCAGCAAATCCGATTCGCTTCGCCCGAAGGGCGGATTCAAGCGAGGGTCGAAGACCTGAAGCGGAGAGCAAAGCGAAGCTTTGCGGTTCGCGCCGATTCGCGGTTGGTTTTATCTAAGGTTTCCACACCCACTAAACTCCTTCTCGAATTAGATTGAGGCTAACACCGCGTAAGTCCTATTCTAATAGGAGTTACGCGGTGTGATCTTAACCGAACAATACTCACATACTAATGAGGTGTACTTCGATTTCGTGTATGGGAATATTGCGGGAGCATGAAAAAAACCAACCGCGAATCTCGCCAATTCAGGCGAGCAAGCGAGGGTCATAGACCCGAGTCGGTGAACAAACCGAAGGTTTGTGAGCGAAGCGGGTCGGAGAGCAAATCTCTGATTTGCGAATGGGTTTCTCCGATAGCATTTGTCCAAGGACCAAAGGCTCAAGAGTGGTTACGATTGTACTGGCTTATTCGTGGTTCTTTTTCTCATGCTTCCGCACCCAGCCATACCCTTCCTGAATCTTACACACACCTATCCAATCCTTCCTCCCCTGTCTCCCTTTTCGGGGATTGGTTGATTTTCGATAGTTTCGTGCGTGGGCGGATCAAAGACCCAAATCAGGGAACCAACCACACATTATAACGCATTGTAGATATTGGGACCGGCGATCACTGCGGTATTTCCAGAGTAGATAATATTCCCAGTACCTTGAGTGGTCACACTGCCCCCGCTGGCTTTGTAAATACCGCCGCCATACTTTGCAGAATTGGAATTGGCCCGTAACGTACCACTGACTACCAGTTCCCCATTATTTGCAACATATATTCCTCCGCCAAATCCATCTCCGTTTACGTTCAGGTTGTTCTCCACAATAAGGGTAGCATCTTTTTGAACGACCAAACTACCCTTCGACGTAACCATAATGAGTGGGGACGTAACACCATCAATATTACTTCCATTGAGCGTAAACGGAGCGCCTGCCTTTTTTTCAATAGTGACTTGAGTCACCCCATGATCACTGGCGTTACCTATCTGCAATAATGCATCATAGTACCCGGGAGCACGCACTATATTTCCACCTTCTTTGATGAGAATCTTAATATTTCCAGTACTAAGATCATGTATATTATCAGGAGACAACTCAATTGGCTGGTCTCCAACAATGATCGGATTCTCGTTGGAGAACTCCAAATCTTTATTGCTTACAGTAACTACATCATACCCCGGATCTCCGGGATTGAGGCCAGTATTGTAATAGGTATTATACCACTCATTGAACGAATCAGCAAACTCCGTCGTGGTATTATAACCATCAGTCCCAACCACATAATACCCGCCTCCCGCCGGCACAACCACGATAACCCCTCCTTCAACAGCCACCTTCCCGCTAAACACCAGCGCATTGACATACTCCGGAAAATGGCCGACAATATTGATAAACGTCACCGTCGAATTAAATTTATCCACCGTCACTCCTCCCGGACTTGGACTATACCAATGCCCGTTATCCGTATATACATCGTACGACTGAAGAAACGGCAGATCCGTTCCGGAAACAGGCGTTATCAAAGCGGAATCATTACTCGAATTCACATCGATCGTAAATCCCACCGACCGTTCATAGACCGGCGTATATGACCCCATGATCCCCATCACCGAGATCGTGACCAGCGTGATCATAACAACGGACAGAGCGAGAAGAAGAAACGTTCCTATCACCGGACTCACACCGCTGTCCGTTCTTTTATCCATGAATCAATGTGCACTCTCAGGGATAAATTAGTTTGTGTGAAAGATCCCCGCAGGTCAGACGAAAAGCACCGCATACAAAAGCACCGCAGCGCCGAACATCAGAAAATCCCCCGCCCGGCAAGAAAAAACCGGAACAAACGTCCCTCCCGAGACATACCCCCTTCGTGCCAGAATCGACGCCTGCACAGCAGACCTCCGCAGTGAAAGAACAAGCAGACCTGCGCCAAGCGAAGGGACCGCACGCAGAGAAAACCTCTGTCCCTTGATCTTCAGTGCAGACCGCATATGGATAAGATCCTCACGGACCGCATACAAAGCCTGGACCGACAGCTCCGCCGCCATCCCCAGATCAAAACCGAGCCGCTGACCAAAAAGCCAGACAAAAAAACTCATCAGCTCCCCAGGCAGAAGAGAAGCCGAAAACCAGAAAGCCAGCATCACCAGAACAAAGATCTTTGCCCCGTAGAACACATCCCCGCCGGTAAAAAACAAAACCAGCGAAGGAAACAGACCGGCAGCTATCGAAACCGGCAGCACCGTCCTCCAGGAATAGCGCGCAAATGTCGTCTTTGCGCCAAACGCCAGCCACCAGCAAAACACCGCCGCCGCTCCGAACAGATCCGTAAAACACAAAACCGAAAGAAGCACCAGGCTGATCAGCCTGAACCTGATATCACTCACGAACCAGTCCTCCGTCCTTTATCCTCCACTTTACCGCATTTCGCGGCGCAAACTCCGTCTCATGCGAAAAAACGACCGTGATCCCCCGGCGGTCCTCGATCAGCCCGGTAAGGACCCCCTTTGCTTCAGGATCCAGCGAAGCATACGGCTCATCAAGCACAAGAACATCCGGATCTCCGGCAAAAACACAGGCAAGCATCAGCCGTTTCAGCTCCCCCCGCGAAAGAGAAAACGGGTCCCGGCCGCCGGTCTTTGCATCCAGAAGGGAAAAAACCGGCTCTGTGCCCAAAACTCCCCACGAAGCCGCCTCCGCAGAAAGCGTAGCCCCCGTCACCTGATACTCGGGAAACTGCATCAGAAGAACCGGCGATGCGCAGCCATCCAATACCACCTTCCCCGAATTCGGACGCGACAACCCGGCAAGAGCCGAAGCGAGCGTTGATTTTCCCGACCCGATCCTGCCGGAGATCAGATGGGGGCCCGCCGAAAACACGGCATCGGCACTCAGAGAAAAACTTCCCGCCGCAAAACGGGCCGCATCCAAAACGATCCTCACAACCTCACCTCCGTCTCTGCCCGGAAAAGAAGCGTCCGGGAATGCGAACTCCAAAGCACATACGGGATCTTTTTTGAACAGACAAACAACAGGATCTCCTCCGCCGTCAAAGGATCCAGATGTGAATCCGGCTCATCCAGTACCAGAAGAACCGGATCATCCGCGATCGCGGCCGTGATCCCGACAAGCATCTTCTCGCCCCCGGAAAGGGTCCGGCACTCCCGATCCAGCAGATGCGAAATCCCCGCCTCCTCCGCGATTTTTTGGACCTTTCTATCGATCTCGTCGGCAGGCAGCCGGGCAAACCGGAGCGAAGAAGCGATCTCGTCATACACGATCCCAAACAGCAGATGGCGGTCGGGAAACTCGCTCACATACCCGGCATTCTGCAGACGCGGAGCAAGGCCGTCTATTTTCACGGATCCGCGGTCCGAGAGAAGAAGACCGGAACATATCTTGAGAAGCGTCGTCTTTCCGGCGCCGTTTCTGCCGAAAACCGCGGTGAGACCCTGCGGGATCACAAGCGAAGGGATATCCAGGACCCCGTGACGGAGATCCGTGATCTCAATCAAACACGGCCCTCCCACTTCTTCGAAGACGCAGCGTGACAAACTCTGCCGCCGCGATCTTCACGACATCGCCGGCGATAAACGGGATCACGCAGGTGATCAGCGCAGCCGGAAGCGAAGCTCCCGCAGAGATCATGAACCAGACGACGCCGCAGACATAGCAGACGAGCGTTCCAAGAACCATACCAAAGAGATCGGCGGCCAGGGTCTTCTTCGAAAAAAACAGACCGGCCGTAAACGCCATCAGAACAAAGCCGATGAGAAAACCCCCGGTCGGGCCAAGCAGGATCCCGATCCCGGAAGTCCCGTTGTGAAACAGCGGAAGACCAAGCGTGCCAAACATCACATACAAAGCAGCCGGGATGACGGCATACTTTTTCATCACCGATGCGGCCAGCAGAACAAACAGGGTCTGCAGAGTGAACGGAACGATAAACGGGACGGATATCCAGCCGCCGACCGTGATCAGGGCCACGAAAACCGCAGAATACATAATAAGCGCCGAACGCTTTTCGTTTCCGTACATTGTTAACCAATTATTTTATGTTGGTTAACAATAAAAAAGGATCAGATTAGGTAACAGTCGCCTGCTATCACGCGTTCGACCTCACCGTTGTCTTTATGGATAAGGAGGGCCCCGTGTTCATCCACATCGAGCGCTTCTCCCTCAAAGCTTTCGCGGATCGTGCGGACACGGACCCTGCGGTGCAGCGTGCGGGAAAGGCTTCTCCACTCGCGAAAGAGCGGCTCGGTCTCTCCTTTCAAAATCATCTGATACCGACGTTCGAACTCTTTCAGAAACACCGCGAAAAACTGCGTGCGGTTCACTTCATGACCAAGCTCGTCTGAAAGAGAGGTCACATACTGGGAAAGATTCGGCATGACTTTTTCGATGGAAACGTTCACGTCAACGCCGATCCCGACAAGACAGTATCTGATGATATCTTCGTCCGCAGAAAGCTCCAGCGTGGTCCCGGCGACTTTTTTATCTCCGATGAACACCTCATTTGGCCACTGGATCAGCGCCGAGAGCTCGAACTCATGACGGATCGCTCTGGCGAGCGAGACGGAGGCCGCGGTCATGATCAGGAAGGTCTGATCGACATGCAGTTTGGGCATTACAACGATCGTTGCCCAGATGCCGCCTTCCGGGGACATCCAGACGCGGTTCATCCTGCCAAGAGCGCCGGTCTGCTGCTCGGCGATCAGAACGGTTCCCGGCTGGACTTCATCGCCCACTTCATGCATCATCTGCCGTGCGAGAGCGTTCGTTGACGGGACCTCCCCGAAGTGGTGCATCTCCTGACCGATTACTTTGGTCTTGAGATGACGTTTCACCTCGTAGGGAAGGAGGAGCCAGGTACGTTTTCGCAGTGTGTATCCGGTTTTTGCGGAAGCATCGATGACATAGCCTACCTCACGCAGAAGATTGACATATTTCCAGACAGCGGTCCGGGATATGCCCAGGCGTTCACTGATGACGTTTCCGGGAACCGGCTGGTCTATGCCGGCTTCGTCCAGAATATGCAGAAGATCAAATATTACGTGTGTCATGAGGGTGTGACTCCGAAATGGATATGACTTGTTATGCCTTACGAAATGAATAAGATTTCGTTTGAAGACGTGCATTTTTTCTGGATTTGGCTATTCTGACCGCGGGAGAGGAGAAAAAAAGAGTCTGATAAAATTAAAACGGGATCTGATCTCCGGCAGCGAGCAGCTGGAGAAACATCCCGCTTGGATACTCGTGGGTGCTTGCGAGAAGGAGCGTGCCTTTTCCAATTCTGCACTCGACGAGGACAGGGAACCCGTTCTCCGCCAAAGCGACCGGTTTTCCCGGATACGATTCGAACCAGCCGTCTGCGGCAAAATTTTCCGTATTATAGCCGTCAAAAAGGCACGACCAGGGCGAGGAGGTATCGACGGTCAGAGAATGTTCCATAAACTCATAATGATACCCGACATCCTCAGGCAGCCAGTCATAACGGTTCGGCGAAGCATCGGCCGCTCCGAAAACCAAAAGCCTTCCTCCTGCCTCGAGATACCGTTCGATCCGGCCCGAACATGCCCGCAGAGCCGACAGAAGTTTCGAGTAGGAGGTATTGCCAAATCCGGTCGGAATGATGATCCCGGAGTAGGCTCCCCGGTAAAACGGGGCCGAAAGCAGCAGCGGGGTCACGGCTTCACAGGGGCACGCGGCATCCTCGACGAGCCGGTGGAACGTCATTTTGGAGTCCCAGAATACAGCAATGCTCATCCTTTGATCACCCCGAGCGGCCTCATGCGTGCAATGATCCGGGAGATCCCGGCATCATGGACCGTCTGTACGACCTCGCTGCTTGACTTGTAGACTTCCGGGGCTTCTTCGGCGATGGCCGCCTGATTCGGCGCACGAACGACGATCCCCTGCCTGAGAAGAGCGAGGGTGACCTCCTCGCCGGTCTGACTTTTTTTCGCCGACGACCGGCTTTGCACTCTTCCCGATCCGTGACAGGTGCTTCCAAACGTCTTTTCCATGGCTCCCTTTGTTCCAGCGAGGAGATACGAAGGTGTTCCCATACTTCCCGGGATGATCACCGGCTGGCCGCATTCGCGGAACTCGTGAGGAAGCTCGCTTCTTCCCGGACCAAACGCCCGGGTCGCTCCTTTCCGGTGGACGCAGACGTTTTTGCGGAGCCCGTCAACGTCGTGCTCCTCCCATTTTGCCACGTTGTGGGCGACATCATAGACAAGGGGCATTTCCTCGTAATCGATCCGGAATTTTTTCACGAAGAGTTCTCTGACGATGTGCGTGATTATCTGCCGGTTGGCCCAGGCATAATTCGCCGATGCCGCCATGGCGCCGAAGTATGCTTCGCCTTCCGGGGAGGAAAGCGGGGCGCAGGCAAGCTGACGGTCGGGAAGATCGATGCCGTATTTTTGTGTTGCCGACTCAAGGATCTGCAGATGATCCGTGCAGACCTGGTGGCCAAGACCCCGGGATCCGCAGTGGATCATGACGCAGATCTGCCCTTCGGACACGCCGAACGTATTTGCCGTCGTCTCATCGGAAATCTTGTCGGCGACCTGGATCTCGAGGAAATGGTTGCCGGAACCAAGCGTTCCGCACTGGGGGATGCCTCTCTGCCTGGCTTTTTTGCTGACATGTTCCGGCTGTGCGCCGTCCATCGCCCCGTTTTCCTCGCAGCGGAGGATATCCCGCTGTGTTCCGTATCCCATCAAAACAGCATGCTTCGCGCCGTTTTCCAGCATGCCGGTGAGATCCTGCTGGGATAACCGGACAGGGCTTTTTGATCCGACACCGGTAGGAACTGCCGTGAAAAGATCTTCGATGAGTCCGTGCATATCAGAGATGTCGGAAACATGCAGGGGGGTGGTGATCATCCGAACTCCGCAGTTGATATCGAACCCTACGCCGCCGGGTGAGATCACGCCGGTTTCGGCATCGAAGGCGCCGACGCCGCCGATCGGAAACCCGTATCCCCAGTGGATATCCGGCATTCCAAGGGAACACCGGATGATCCCGGGAAGCGTGGCCACGTTGGCCAGCTGAGTGAGCGCCCCGTCTTCAAGTGTTTCAGCAAGGTTTTTCGAAAGGAAAAACCGTCCGGGTACCCGCATGCCGGGGACAAAACCCCGGGGGATCTCCCATTCGTTGTTGGCGATCTGCCGTATCTGTTCGTTCATGATTGGTTAGATGTCGAAGATGATGATCAGTTCATAGCCGGTTTTTGTTGTGGTCAAGGAGAGTCCCGAGTAGGAGATGCCTTTTACTCCGGTGCCGCCGGCATGTTTTTTTCGGTCGAAGAGGACGCCTTCGACCGTTCCGGAGACGGAGGATCCGACACAAAGCGTGAACTTCTGCGGGACAAGGTACTCGGTCTCGGTGAGAAACAGCAGTTCCGAGAGATAATTTACGATGAGTTCCTCAGAGTCTTTCCCGTCGGCTTCCAGGGGGAATGATACAGAGGGGGTCTCCCGGGGATAGTCACCGTAGAGGGTCCGGGCGAGAGCGAATCCGCTTTCGGAAAACAGTGACGGTAAGTCGGGTGCAGAGATCCGCATCCGGATGTCTGCAGTGTGTTCCAGTTCTTCAAAACCCATAATCGCCGTCTTCGAAAAGAAGCCGCGGGACCATGCTCATCGTGATCTCCGAGATCCACTGGATCTGGTATTTGGAGATGAAGATCACATGGCCGCCTGCCCGGAGAGGAATGTCGGATGATTTTGCCGGACGTATGCGTACCGGCATGAGAACAGGGCCGCTGCAGGAGGTGCTTATCCTAAAATCCCCGCCGCGTTTGTCCATGTAGGCGATGACATCATCTGTGACCAGTATGTCGGAGAGAGGGACGGGGCCCCCCTGTACGTTATCCATTTCTTATAGATGGGGAGTTTATCCTGAAAAAAGTTGGTACTGGATCCAGCCTGGGGTTATCAGGTGGATGCAACGACCTGTTCGACGAGCTGGGCATACTGCTCTTTGAGTTCGTAAACTCCAAGAGCACCATCCTTGGTTTTGTGGGTCGACAGGATACCGAGTTTTGATGCGACGATGCCTACCATAGAGGCAACGGAGTGGTAGGTCACGTCGAACTTTGCGGAAAGTGCTTCGTGGATCTGGGGGACAGTCAGTGACTTGGCCCGAATGAGCAGATGAAGAAGCGCTTTTCTGATTCCTGACTTGTCACGGGATAGATAACTGCGAAGTCTTCTCTCAATCTCCTTTCGCAGATCTGAAGGTGAAAGCATGTTTTTTATTATGTATCTGTGGATATAAATAGATACCGCTCGTGCGAGACAGTGTGTCTTGGTCTTGTTCTGCGGGTGAGCGGGGGTTTATTTTTGATTCGGAGTTACGCGGTGTTGGTGTGAATCTAATTCGGGAAGGAGTATGTTGGGTGTGGAAACATGAAGTAAAAATAACCGCGAATCGGCGCGAATCCCGCCCTTCGGGCGAAGCAAATCGGATTTGCTATTCCTCACTCTCACAAGTCTCGTCCCTCGACTTGCTCGTCCCTTTATCGGGACCGTTCGGGCAAATCCTGTCGGCGCCCCAGCGCCTCCAGTGAGAGAGATGCTCATTGATCATTACATATGAGATAATTGTTCTTTTCTGGCAATCGCAAAATGAGACGGAGAGAGGAATTGCAGTTGGGAGCCGCTGGGGCGGCGACAGGATTTGCCCGAACGGTCCCGATGAAGGGACGAGCAAGACAGCGAAGCTGGATTGCGAGAGTGAGGAGAAGCAAATCCGATTCGCTTCGCCCGAAGGGCGGGATTCGCGCCGATTCGCGGTTGGTTTTTTCTCTTGTGTCCACATAAATACCATACACGAAATCGAAGTACATCATATAAGGATATCAGTTTTGCTCGATCGAGATCACAACACCGCGTAACTCCTATTTGATATTTTTGCATAAAACCGCGGGTGATTTTTCGGATGAATACGGTGCGTGGGAGATGAGGGGGAAGATGTATGAGATTATTGAGACGGGAATGTCCGTGAATTAAATTCGCGGTTCTTTTTCCCATCCATCAGCACCCGGCGCCGCAATAATACGCGAATTTGATATGCAAGAAAGTCAATAGAGTAGTAATTCATGATATACCGTTTGTATGAGTATCTGATCACGCGTGGTCTCACCGTATTTCCGCGGGAGATCTGTTTCATGCTCAGTGACGCGGATATTCTTTCAGACACCGGAAAAGCAGAACAGGTCCTCGCCTGGACAAAAGAGTTTCCCGCCATCGAAAAGATCATATTTCATATAAGCACTGATGACCCCGGAAAGATCGAAGAGCTCTTACGCCCGGCATCCCTTGGAGAAAAAACAAAGGTCAGCGTCAGCACCCCGGGGCATGACATGGCCTACGGCTCCGGGAAGCCCGAGATCCTGATCGCCCTGGGGAAAAAAGGCAGAGAAGAGATCACCGACGCAATAATAAAGATCGCCAAAGAGGAGATCGAACCTGACGACATAACCGAAGACATGATCGAGCAGCATCTGGTCTTTCAGGTAAACCCGGATTTCGTGATAAAAACAGGCGGAAACCATCTCACCGACTTTCTCATCTGGCAGTCCGTCTACTCCGAACTCTTTTTCACCGATATCAACTGGGGAAGCTTTCGCAAAGTGGATTATCTCCGGGCTCTTCGCGACTATCAGGCGCGTGGCAGACGGTTCGGCACCTGATCAGGTCCCAAAAGGGAAAACATCATATACCTTCCGTGGATGAATAAGATACAACAACAATGTCATTTTCCATCCCGAAAATACCAAAATCAACTGACCCGAAACTCAATTTCATCAGGGATATCCTGATCGTATTGATCATTGTTGCAGCGATAGGGGGAGGATTATTTGCCGTATCCGGAACATGGCCCGCTCTCGTGGCTGTAGAATCGGATAGTATGGTCCCGAACCTGAACGTTAATGACCTCGTATTCGTTGTGGAAGAAAACAGATACGGGGGATATCTGACCGCCGTTGAGGCACAGGAAACCGGAAAGATCTCGTTTGGAGAGTACGGCGATGTGATCATCTACCGGCCAAACGGCGTGACCGGCGTGACGCCGATCATTCACCGGGCGATAACCTGGATCAACGCATCAGTGGCCGAACAGGCGGGGTTCACCGGCGAGGCAGCACATGCGGGATATATCACCAAAGGGGACAACAATGAGGCCTATGATCAGGATGCGGTATTTCCCAGTTACGGCAGGATGCAGCCGGTCAAAGAGGAGTGGATCGTAGGAAAAGCTCTGTTTGTGATCCCCATTATCGGATTTGTTCCGCTTCATATATTTGAATCGGCCATTGCGGTGTTTCTGATCATCTTCATCATTGAATTCGCCAGCAGAAAACTGAAAAAGAACAAAGAGACCAAAGCCAAAGGAAAGAAAAAATGAACGTCACCAGTATTCTGGAGAATGTCCTGGGAGGGGCACGGCTCACCGAGAGTGAGGCAGCGTTTTTGTTGACGGTCAAAAACGCAGACATCTGGAAAATAGCAGAAGCGGCAGACATCGTCCGTGAACGAAAAAACGGCGATGTCGTAACATATGTCCGAAACATGAACATTCACCGGACCAATATCTGCAAAAACTGCTGCGGTCTGTGTGCATTCGGACGCAAAAGCACCGATCCCGAAGCGTTCTGTCTGACCGATGAAGAGTTCCGTAAACATTCAGAAGACGCCGGCGCAAAAAAGGTCACGGAGGTCTCATATCTTTCCGGGATCCATCCGGGATTTACGATCGAAAGCTACGAGCAGATGATCCGGACGTTCCACGAAGAGATCCCGGGTATCCATGTGCACGGATGCAGCCCGGATGAGATCTTGTATGCGGCTGAACAGAGTGGGATCTCGACAAAGGAGGCGCTCATCCGGCTGAAAGCTGCCGGACTCGGCTCGGTCCAGGGTACCGCCGCCGAGATCCTCGTCGACCAGGTTCGAAAGGTCATCTGTACAAAAAAGCTCTCTACGGCCAAGTGGGTCAGGATCATCAAAGAAGCAGCTGAGATAGGATTAAGGTCAACGTCTACGATCATGTACGGATCGGTGGAAACGGCAGAGGACAGAGCACGCCATTTGTCGATCCTTAGGGAGATCCAGGATGAAACCGGGGTGTTTACCGAACTTGTGCCGCTGTCGTTCCTGCACAAAAACACGCCGCTCGAGCATGCAGGTCTCGTAAATCATGACGCGACCGGACGGGATGATATTCTTCTGGTGGCCGTTTCACGGCTGTTTCTGGACAATTTCGAGAATATCCAGGTCCCGTGGTCGAAAATCGGCAGAAAGATGACCCAGCTCTGCCTGATGGCGGGAGGAAACGATGTCGGCGGCACGATGTTTGTCGACGCCCTCTCAACGGATGCCGGAGCAGGAGAAGAAGCGGATTATTTCAGCCCGGAGGAAATGGAGCTGATGTGCGCAGACATCGGCAGAACCCTTCGGCAGAGAGATACGCTCTACAATCTTATCTGACCCTTCTCTTTTTTCAGCATTTTCATTTCTAACACAACCCATACATCCTGCAGATAAACGGGTTGAGCTTTTTTCAGGAACCCATGCCAAAAAACAGTTCAAAAAAGAGAGGAGAATGGGTGACTGGTATAATTATACCTTGTTGATCCAAAGCCCGTGAATATTACAATACTCACCTGCTTTTACTGCCTTTGCCGCGGTCTTTACAACCATCTCGGGTTTTTCCCCGGCTGCAAGGAACTTCTCGTGCACGATGCCGTCATCGGTTTTCAGGGCGATCCAGGTGATATGGTGTTCATCGAGCATGGGGTGCGGCGTCGAACCGACCACTACCTTGTATCCTCCTGAAACGGTCTCAACAACAGGGACATGCTTCTCGGTTGAAGCATCGGTGCTGTTTTCTTCAAGCAGACCCATCGGCTGCCCGCAGCAGACCAGTTCACCTTTTCCTTTTGCAATCACTCTGACCGTGTTTCCACAGATAGCACATTTGTAGATCTCTTTCTGCTCTGTCATAGATGAATGATAGGTCAACCTGAAATAAAAACGTACGTATCGGGGAATAAAAAAAAGGGATTCAGAGCGTTTTGTGACGCTCTTCGATTGAATCAGCCAGTTTGTGCAGAGCAGAGACCGCCGCTTCATCAGGAAGACCCTTGATGTAGACAGGCTCCAGGACCTCGGCTCCGAGCGGAGAAAGCATCTCGGCAAGATAGTTGACGGCATTGGTCCCCCAGCCGTATGAACCGATCACGCCAAGATATTTTGCCTTCGGGCGAAGCGCTCTGACCAGATACGCTGCATTGACAGCAAGCGGGTGAGGACCAAACAGAACGGTCGGCGTTGCAAGAATAATGGTCGCAGCGTCGATGATCGCGCTGCCGAGAACGCCGGAATCCGTTTCCAGAAGATTATACTGGTGAACGGGGATCCCGCGCTGAACAAGATCGTCGACTAAAAAGCTGACCATCAGTTTTGTGCTGCCGTGCATCGAGACATAGGCGACAACGACGGAGTTCTTCGGGTTTTCGGATGCCCAGTCATGATACAGATCCATGATCTTTGCCGGAAGCTTTAGGACCGGACCATGGCTCGGGGCAACGATCGTCGGTGCGATCTCCTCGACCACGGCCAGCTGTTCACGAACCGCCGCTCTAAACGGCATCATGATCGCGGCAAAATAACGTTTCACTCCTTCCAGATACTCACTGGATTCATCATCCTGGAACAATGTCGGGGATGCATAGTGGGTGCTGAGGAAGTCCGTCGTGAACAGTACTTTGTCTTCGACAACTTCTGTAAACATGGTGTCCGGCCAGTGGACCCAGGGGGCAAGATGGAACTTCAGCGTCTTATCGCCAAGAGAAAGCGTCTCTTTGTCGCCGATAACGATGAACCGCTCCTCGAGTTCTTCGAGATGGTGCATCGCCATCAGGAGTCCTTTGCAGACCTCGTTCGTGACGACCTTTGCCATCGGATATACTTCCAGAAGCAGCGGCAATAAGCCGGAATGATCCTGTTCTGCGTGCAGACAGACGATATAATCCAGGGAATGCTGGTCGGCCCGCATGAGATTCGTGATGAACTCCGCCTCTTCGTGCGATTCACCGGTATCAATAAGGGCTGCTTTTTCGCTGCCTTTTACGAGGTATGCATTATTACTGCTGCCTCTGGGCGTCGGCATGATCGAATCGAAGCACCTTAGGTCCCAGTTGACCGTTCCGACCGAATAGATATTTTCAACAATCTCGCGGGCTGCCATGACCGGTTACACCTTTTTGAACTGCGACTTGGCAGCGCCGCAGACGGGACATTTCCAGGTGTCTGGAAGCGATTCAAAAGAGGTTCCTGGCGGGTACATGATACCTGCGCCTTTTTCCGGGTCGTAGACATAGCCACAGACCATACAACGGTATTTGTCCATTTTGTATCAATCCTTCCTTAGTCTCTAAGGTATTACAATAATTTGAGCCTCATGTTTATAAGAACTTCCTATAGGATAATTTAGCCGTAACATTGCCATCTGCAAAAGCCAATTAACGACTACATTATTGTGAGTGCACGTCTTCAAAGATATGGTCGGATCGCTGATGTTTTAATCAAATACGGAGCCGGGACTTCAACAGCGAACTTTATTCATGGTTTTATCAATATGAATAGGACTTACGCGGTGTGGGTGTGAATCCAATTCAGGAAGGGTATGGCTGGGTGTGGAAACATGAGATTATTTAACCGCCAATAAGCCCAAATGGGCAAAGCCCATTTGAGGCGGCACGCAAGCCTTCGGCTTGCACGCCTCCGCGAATTAACGCGAATCGCATTTTTCATGCGTTCGGGTGCTCTGCTTCGGC
>VSSQ01000140.1_pt1 | contig 96637 bp, 87 predicted proteins | sample 4763081 | NCBI WGS metagenome assembly VSSQ01 (sample SAMN12137344, study PRJNA551015) | bioreactor metagenome | isolation source: SDC9 anaerobic chlorinated ethene degrading culture | place: USA: Knoxville, Tennesee | collected 2015-01-01
TTCCATTAGTTTTTGGGACTCGTGGGGCAGGAACTAAATCAATTATACGAGGAGGCTAAAAGATGTCAGAAAAAGATGGGAAAACCAATAGTAAAAACCTTTCCCGAAGAGATTTTTTACGCAATACCGGTATACTTGCAGGAGGTGCTGTTCTTGGTACAGGTCTCTTAGCCGGATGCTCGGAAGGTGCAGCAAAAGATACTCCAGCTCCGGCTGGTGAGGCGTGGGATTATGAGGCCGACGTCATCGTCTGTGGTACGGGCCCGGCCGGCCTCGCCTGCGCAGCGGCGGCAGCCGAAGCCGGGGTGAGCGTCATCGCCATTGATTCCAATGACAAGATAGGCGGCAAGGGCATCCTGGCGGGCGGCAACCTGGGTATCGGCGGCGGCACCCGGATGCAGATCGCAGCCGGTTTCGAGGAAACAGCGGAAATTATCTATGAGGACCGCACCGTCCCCAACCTGCGTACCGACAAGACCATGGTCGTTGAGACCGTGGATGGCCGCGAAGTGGAGATGGGCCAATGGCGCAAAATCTCAGGCGCTGAAGACGGCGAGGGCATGGCCCGTGCTTTCGCGGACAACAGCCTGGACACCTGGAACTGGCTCGACATTATGGGCGTTCCATTTATTAAGGCCAATGTCAGTCAGATGGCGGCAGTCTATCGCGGTTCGCGCTACTACACTACCACAAGCCCCCGTCTCGTGGATCGCGAGAATGGCAAAGACGGCGACATGCAGGCAGGCGGCGCCGGTCTGTGCTGGCCGATCTATGACACGGCGGTGGACAACGGCGCCCAGTTTATCCTGAGCTGCAAGATGACCAAGATCCTGCGTGCCGAGGGCGACCGTGCCGGCCGCGTCATCGGTATCGAGGCCACCCTTGACGGCAAGACCGTCCGCATGAAAGGCAACAAAGCTGTCTTCCTCGGCACCGGCAGCTGGAAGGGCTCCACGAAACTCAAACAGCTCTTCCTCCCCTGGCTCACCAAATACCCGCATATCAGCGGCGAGCCCTATGTGTGGAATGACGGCAACGGCATCGAAGCTGCCCTCGACGCCGGAGCATCGCTGTCCACTGACCGCGGCAGCGACTGGCACGGCTGGCACCGCCACCCCGGCACACTCTGGCACAGCATCAAAATGCCCTTCGGCCTGCCCGGCACCGCCGAACCTCTCGACAGTGAGTGCATCTACGTCAACGCCGAGGGTAAGCGTTTTATGAATGAAGAGATCGGCGAAGACAACCCGGCCTGGGTAGGCGGCTCGAAACCTTTCTATTTCGCTCAGCTTTGCGCCGCCCAGACCACGGATAAGGACGGCCCGGTGGTCTGGATTATTCTCGACGAGGCCTCCCGGGCCAAACAAGAACTTAAGTTCATTGTCGGTGAGACCGTCGAGGACTTCATGTACGGCACCGCCGACACACTTGAAGAGCTGGCAGCCGCCATTAAAGTGCCTGCCGATGCTTTGGTGGCCTCAGTGACCCGCTACAACGAGCTCGTGGACAAAGGTGCGGATGAAGATTTTGCGAAGAGACACCTTAACGCTAAGATCGCTGCCCCACCCTTCCACGCTGTTAAATGGGGGATCCAGAAGCACAACACCCTGGGCGGCGTGACCATCAACGCCAAGGCTCAGGTGGTCGACTGGGATCTGGAGCCCATCCCCGGCCTATATGCTGCCGGCGAAAGCGCGGGCAACATGGATCTCATCGGCCTGGCCAAACCCATCGTGTTTGGGCGCATTGCCGGCATGACCATTGCACATGAGGAGTAGGGTCCCCATGAAGATGACATCTGTAAAGAAAGTACCTGCTACCAAGACCATCGGCGTGGTTATGATTGTGATCATGCTGTTTGCCCTGACTGCCCTCGTCTTCGGCTGTGCGCCCAGCACCGAAACCGGTACGAAGGGCAGTGCCGAAACAGGCGCCAAGGGCAACTCCCCGGAAGCTCCGGCGAATGACCCGTATGCTGTCTCGTTCACCTGGGAGACCAATGCTGATTGTAGCGTGTGTCACCAAAAGGAACACGATTCCTTTGCCGATGCCACCACAAAGGCAGGGGTTCATTCCACCCTCCCCTGCTCGACCTGCCATACGGACAGCGCCCTTTCCACCGTTCACAAAGAGGTAACGAGCGCCTCAAAGACACCGATCCGACTGAGGTCAACGAAGGTTGAACAGGCTACCTGCCTGAACTGCCACGAAAACCTTGAGAGCCTTGCGCAAAAATCAGCCGGCACAACTGTTCTTACCGATGCCAAAGGTACGGTTGTCAATCCGCATGCACTGCCCGAAACCAGCGACCATGCTATCATTTCCTGTGTTAGCTGCCATAAGATGCATACCGCTGAAGCAGTGGAGAAAACTGCGCAGGATCTTTGTATAAGCTGCCATCACGAAAAGGTTTTCACATGCTACACCTGTCACGATTGATCTAAGCGCCCTAGAGCACGGGGTCCCACACGGACTCTCGTGCTCTCGCAGTCTCTCGTGCTCTAACAACGCTGCAGATGCGCTTTGGTGATTTCTGCAAAGCTTAATTTAGTCCGGTGTATCTTTAAATAAATCGTATACCTTTAAGGCAAAGTAAACAGCTATCCGGAATTCATAATTATCCAAGGACTCAGGAAGCTTCCTTTGTGGAGATACCACAAAGGTTCAGCCCATTTTTTGTCTAGCCTCATTGGCCTTCAACATTTTACCGATACCACTGGCACTCTAGATAATCTGACGGATAAAAGAGGCTTATTCCAAGATACCGGACGGCAATCTTAGAATAAGCCTCTAAAGGTTTCCCTCTTTTAATTTTCCTACTGATTAAGAGAATGTTTTAAATACGATTCCAAACCTGCCCGGGTTTGAGTGGCAACGATATCCCCCGCCTTCTCTGCCTGGCCGGCTTTGATCGCCTCAACAATATCCTGATGCTCCTGAAAGGATTCCATCAAGCGTGAGTAGTCATAGCTAAAAACCGCCCGCGCCCGGTCCGTCCTGACGGTAATAGAGTCAATCAGCTTTGTCAGCTGCTCATTGCCGCAAGATTCATAAATCGTCTCATGAAATTCACGGTTCAATACACCATAACGCTTCGAATCTTCCTGATCCACGCATTCCTGCATTTTTGCCAAAATATCTTCGAGTTTTGCTATAAATTCCGGAGTTACTTGTTTCGTTGCACATTTTGTCGCCTCAGACTCCAGGATAACCCTTATTTCAGTGAACTCCCGAAAATCTTTTTCCGACAAACGGCTGACCACAGCTTCAGTATGAGCGGTCAGATCGATTAATCCTTCCGCCGCTAATTGCTTGATGGCTTCGCGAACCGGACTCGGGCTTACGCCGAGGTCGCTGGCCACTTTACTCAGAACAATTTTCTCACCGGTTTTAATATCGCCGGATACAATAGCTTCCCGAAGGGTGCTATAGATCATTTCGGTTTTTGTTCTCCAATTAATTTGCGTATTCATAATTGGCATTTTTCCACCTCAATTCATCAATTAAAAGCTATGCAATATATTATATATGATTAATGGCGTTATTCCAACTTCTTTTATATAACTAATTCATCTTAAGATTTCCTTTAGGATCCATCTTGAGATAATTTTTTACTCATATAGTTGCCCGTCCAATCCGCTTTTTGCTTATCTAGATCCTTTTTCAATCCGGTAGTATAATCATATTATTGAGCTTTATTTAAACCCTATCCTCTTAAACCGCAATCATGATACCAGCCACCCTAAAATAACCATAGAAGGAACATCAGACAATGGATAAAGCAAAGCTAATCGACCTCATTAAGACTAACCCCAATGCCCTGGTCTATATCCCCAATCCCAGTGATGAGTTAAAGTTATTGGCCGTGCAGAAAAACGGCCTGGCCTTGAAGCATATTGAGCATCCCACCCCGGAGATGCAGGAGCTGGCCCTGGCCAATAACAGCCGGGCCATTCAATTTATCGATAACCCTACGGAAGAGATGATGAACAAGGCCATCCAGGATAGCTGGGTTAATTTAGAGTATCTTCAACACCCCAGTGAAACCATCATCAAATTGGCTATCACTCAAGCCGGCTGGGCGATTAAGTACGTTAAGCATCCCAGTGAAGAACTGCAGCTCCTGGCAGTGCGCAGGCATTACGACTCGATCAAATTCATCAAAGACCCTTGCCCCAAGGCCCAGGAGGAAGCTGTCCGCATCAACTATGACGCTTTAAGATATATTGATTCTCCCACTCCCCAGGCTGAGCTGCTGGCGATCAGAAATCATGAAAGCGCTATCGCCTTTGTCAAGGATTTGAGCAAAGAAAAAATCCTTCAATTCCTGGGCGTCAATTTTCTCGTGATTAAATATGTGCGGAACGACATCACCAAGGCCGAACTGGAACAAGTCCTCAAGGAGACTTTGGGCCAGGAAGATGTTGATGAAAAATATGTACGGGATTTTCTCAATTCCAGTACCATCCACAAAAACAGCGGCCAGATGTCCCTGGATAAGATCATGTTTATTTATCACTATGGCAGTAGAAAAGCAAAAAAAGTAGCTGTAGATGAAAAACTGAAGATATAGGAGATGGAGCACTTATGAATTACACCGACACCTTAAAAAGTGTTGACTTAGTTCTGGCCACGGGAGAGGTCCCTTTGATCATCGGGGAAAGCGGCATCGGCAAAACAGCCTTAGCCAAGGAACTGGCTCAGCAAAACCAGTGGAGCCTGGTGATTATCAACGGAAATCTCCTCAAAGAAGGTGAAATCGGCGGCCTGCCAACCATAGAATCCTACGTCTTTAGCGGGCCTGAGGCGGTTAATCCCCTGGCCGCAACAGCAGCAAAAACCGTTGGAAATGAGCAGGGCATTCTCCAGGAAAAGAAAAGCACGGTCTATGCCGTTCATCATAAACTGCGGGAGATCGACGAAGCCATCGCGCGTGGCCAAACCGTCCTCTTGTTTATTGACGAGATCAACCGCTGTGAACATACGGTCCAGCAGGAACTGATGAATCTCATCCTTAACCGGGAAATCAACGGCTATATCTTACCTGAAGGAGTTAAAATCCTGGCCGCCATGAATCCTTCCAGCAAATACGGCTCAGATTTCGATTATCAGGTGGTGGATATGGATGCCGCCCAGGAAAACCGCTTTGTCTGGCTTTTCATGAAGCCTGATCATAAACAGTGGATCGATTGGGCCATCGGGGCCGGAATTGAGCCCAAGGTGATTGAATTTATTTCCACCTTCCCTGACTATCTGCACAAGATCAACGAAGATGATCTCAGGGCCACCCCCCGCAGCTATGAGCGGATATCCAGCAGTTATAAGATCTATCAGGAGAACAAGGACTCCATTCCCCGCTCCGTGTTCTTGAATGTAGTCAAAGGCAATGTGGGACGGGTAATCGCCGAGGAATTTGTCAACTTTGCCGAAGCCGATTATTCCCCTCTCATCTCTTATGACGACATTTTTTCCGGGACTTCCCTGCCGGAATCTCTCCGGGACAGGGTCAAAGAAGAAAGCCATACCCGGCTTTATCTCTCCGCCAGGAATATTCTCCAAACCCTGGAATCTCATCTTAGCAAGACTCCCGCCAATGCTCCTGACCATGCCCAGTCCTCTATGGATAGACTGGTGGCGTTTTTAAAACTTTACCCAGTAGATTTAAAGATCGGCATTATGAAGGATATTAGAAGCAGCTACCCGGAAATCTATCGGCAAGCCATTGAAAATGAAGGCTTTGTTGATTCCTATTTCGAATCCTATGGTTCCCTCAGGTGATCCTGATGATGAGTGAATTTGAGAACCAGGTTCAGGAGCTTTATGCACAAGCAACCCTGATTATGGAGGAATTTTATCGCTCCCAACGCCAGGGACATCAGGCGGTCATTCACATTCCCCGGGAATTCAAGGATGAGTTCTTCAGCCTTGTGGATCAAGTCAATCTCAGTCTGCTGGAAGATAAGGACAATTTCTACAGCTATTTTTTAATGCAAATGTCCCGGGAAATCCGCTTTGATATCACCAGCCCTACAGGCGTGAATTTCCAAGGGGCATACTATGTGATCCATTTTAACCCCATGCTTTTCCTGAATCTCAATCTCCAGCAGATGGCAAGCACCATCAAGCATGAAATACTCCATATCCTCTCCGGGCATTTATGGCGGGCCAAGGCCCTGCAAGGCCGCTACAGCACTTTAGCCATCAATATGGCCATGAATATCGTGGTCAATACCTATTTGGATTATCTTCCTCCCTATTCCGTTACCTTGGAATGGGTTAATGTCCATTATGCTTTAAAGCTCCTCCCTTTTAAGCCTTTCGAATATTACGTGGAGGAGATTCAAGCCGCCCTGGACTTGCTGGCCGCTGATGAGGCTGCGGAAGATCAACGGGATGGGGATGAGGCGAATGAGTCTGATAAGTCTAAGGATGCTGAAAAGCCCAAGGAACCTGATCAGAACAATGATGAAAGTCAAATAAAAACAGCTTATGATCCGGAGAGAACCCATGACCTTTGGCAAGAGTCCAGTGCTGCCGATGAACAAACCCTTCAGGAATTTACAGAGAAGTTTATCGCTCATGCCCAGAAAGGCAGCCTTCCCGGTTATCTGGAAAACATGCTCTCCTCCTTGAGAAACAGCCAGGGAGAGCTGCCCTGGAATCTCTATCTTAAACGGTTGATGGGAACGGTTCCCAGCGACATTAAAAAAACGGTCACCCGCCGCAACAGAAGACAGCCTGAACGCTTGGATTTAAGAGGCCAACTGAGAAGTCATCAAGCCAAAATTCTCGTCGCCCTGGATATCAGCGGCAGCATCAGCGATCAGGAATTTAACCAAGCAATTAAAGAAGTTCTGGCCATCGTGAAGAATTACAATCATGAAATCACCATCGTGGAATGCGACAGTGAAATCAGGCGGATATACAAGGTCAAAACGGTCCGGGATGTCCGGGAGCGGCTCAAAATCCGCGGCGGCACCCGCTTCACCCCGGTTTTTGAGTATGCCAATGAGCATAAGATCAACTTATTAATCTATTTTACCGATGGCCAAGGTGAAGAAAAGCTCCAGACCATCCCCCGGGGATATAAGACCCTCTGGGTCCTGTCCGGGAGAGGAAAAGAGCTTTCCTTAGCCAAACCTTATGGGGCGGTGAAGAAGCTGAAGCAGATGGAAGTAAACGATGATACCCTGAAGATGAGCGATGTGAAGACAGAAGGGTTTTCCATGCAGGATCAGGAGAGGTTTTATATGTGAGTCCCCTTTACCATAAGCGAGACCATTCCAGATTTGTGTGAACCCCCAGATGAAGTTATGTAGAAAGCAAAGACACTACAGTACAAAACGAGGTGCAATTCACTGAAAGCACCTCGTTTATATTGTCTTTATTTATTTTACCCCAAAGAATACCTGACCGGAATAATCCACTCCTGCATCGGGCTCTGGCTCGAACGTCATATTGATACTTTGGAAAAGTATCTTCAGCTTATACCCGTCGCGGTTTACCTCCAACGTCATTTCATCAGGAGACAACTCAGATTTATGTTTCTCCCCTACTTCGGACAGCCTTTCGGCAAATTCATACAAGCCGGTACTGATCAGTTCGCTGCCCGTGGCGTCTTGAATCGATAGTTTAACCTCTGCTTGGGATAATCGTTCCACAACCAGCTCATAGGTTTTCTCTTCCAACATAAAAGAAACGGTCTGAGAAGTCATATCCTTCTCATAGCGGTTGGAATGAAACTGAAGGGAAATATCATAATCGGAGATATTAATTGGAACTCTGGTATCAAGGAAAGCTGAGAAATACCTATACTCATTCGTGTAGTTGGGGTAAGTTGCCGCGAAACCAAACGTTTCTCGCATATCATCATAAATAGCAAAATCTTCCGGCAGCCATTCAATATATTCCAGCGAACTCTGCCTATTCAAATAGTTTAAAATATTGGTGGTCTCAATTTTGGTGTTCTCGGAAGCATTAACTTTAGGGGTAAGCTTACCGTCAGCTAAAATTCCTTCTCCTTGCAGAATGCCTTCCAATCGGGTAATCTGACTTACTCTCGAAACTGTAAAGGCATCAACCGGTGGCAGTATGGAAACAATAGCAAACCCTGCAGCGAGCAGAGCAATAAAACCATTCTTCGTAAGAGGCTTCAGGCTGAGTATCAACCCAATCACAATGGAAAAGACGCCGAATAGTGCCACATAATACCGAGATTCTGTTATCCCATAGGCATTCAGGCGAATGCCCACCGAAATCATCTGCATGATGACTATGGGGATAAGTATCTTCGGAAACATCTTGTGGTAAAGTAGTGCAAAACGATTTTCAAGGAGGCTTACTAAAATAAACAGAATTATACCCACTGCAGAATAGATAAGCACCATCGGCCCGAGCTGACCCACCGGCCATTTCATTGTAAGGAGAATCTTAATGAAATACGCGAATAGCACCAGGCTGTATATGCCGACCAAGGGAACCAGAATATAGGATACGAGTATTTCTAGAAAACGGGGATAATATTCCGCGCGCTGCATAGCATCAAAGTCATACTCTTCCCTGGAGTGGAATTTGGGCAGCAAAGACAAGTAATAAAGCGGTGCGAACATAACCCAGATAAAAGCCATCGTATAGGCGTACGCATCATTATTAATATCAAACAATAGCATATCTACCGCCGCCAGAATCGCGGCGATACCGGCTGAAAGTACCGCAGAATAGAGAATAGAGGTGAAAAATCCTTTGAAATGAATCAAAGCAACTTTATCAAAATTTGTTTCCCCTTTAAAGGAGGGTACCCACAGGATGGCACACAGCATGGCAAAAACAGCTACAAAGGTACGCACAGTTATTTCAGCGCTAAGTTCCGGAGCCGGCAGTATGATCAAAAAATATCCTGCGGTTAATACAAGTGATAGGGCATAAACAGCAATTGGTTTATGCGCCAGCTTTTCAAATCTCTCAATGGAGAATTGAGCGAGCATTCCGATAAATGCTCCTACAGCTAATGCATAAGCTACCTTATTAATATACAAGGTCGGATTGAATTCAATATAAATCGTGTACCAAACAATCCCTGTAGCTCCGGCCAGGCAAAATACTGTAAATGGAAAACGGGATACTGCCTTATACAGTCCCTGTAGAAAAAGTTTAAACACCTCTTGCCAGTTTTTCACTTTTATGCTCCTTCATTCCATATTCTCTACCTTCAGTATAGCACCATTATGTGACGAAAGTGTCCGGTGGACAGTTTCGGACACACATTAACTGATGAGTAGGCCCCAGATCAAAATGTGTGGATGCATAAGAGCAACCAAGGACTTCGCCTTTCTGGATGCGTGATTAAAAGGCAAACTTGACAGCCTCGTTCATATCAGTGCGAAGACAGTGTCTTCGGGCGAAGCCGGGTTTTCTTTATCAAAAGCATCCTATCCTCCGCTCACCTCAATCTGACAGATCTTCATGGCCTGCAGGGCGTTTTGGTGCCCTGCCCAAGTCGCCCCTGCACAACAGGATGAGTCAACAACAATCGGAATCTCCGGCATTTTTGCTTTCAAAATCAGGGCATTGGAAATAACACAGATATCCGTACAAAGGCCGATCAGCTCAATAGACTGTATTTCCTTCATCCCTGCCATCAATTCAGCAAGCTCGATTGAACCGAAAGAAGGCTTTTCAATCACCTGACATCCGCTCACATAGACTTTTTGGGAAATTTCCCAGCCGGGCGTCCCTTTTATACAATGCTCTACAGGCAGCTTTTGCCCTTCTTGTGTCTGCAGATAGGCCTCAGTATGAGTATCTTGTGTATAAAGGACCGTGTCACCGGCAGCTAAATAACTGTCAATCTTCCCTTTCACTTTATCAACGATTTTTACAGCTTCCTCCGTACCAAGGGCTCCATCAATAAAATCATTCTGCATATCAATGACTATGAGAACCTTCATTCTTGAACTCCTCCCTATTCATTGCTTTTTCTAAGCTTACTTTTTCGCAAAAGTATTTGCAAGCTCTGGCTTCTCCCAAAGGCAAGGTTTATCTATCCACTATTCTCTCGATAAGAAAAATAGCCAAAACAAGGATAGCCGCCAGAGTTAAAGGAATCTCCAGAACAGCAGTTGTAAAATATACATTGCCTAAGATCACCAGGCCGCTGACGATAGAGGCAGCTAACCAAAGCTTCAAAAATGAGGTTACCTTCTTTTTCTTCATCGTGTTAAAAGCGGTCTTAGAAACATAATAGTAGATTGCAATGGCTGCCAAAACGATGATTACTGCATTAATAATATCTCCTACTGTCAATATAAACCTAAAACTTTTACTCCCTGCCAATAAACCGGACACTAGATTTTCCACCAGGGCTATAACCCCTAAGACCCCTAAGGATTTAAGAAAAATGGCTATAAACTCTATTATTCTCTCTTTTAGAGTTTTCTTCGGCATGGCAGCGATGATTTCATCACATAATTCTTTATAATCACCTCCCATGATCTTTTCAATAGTGTCCCCCCGCTGCTGACCATCTAATATCATATGGATAATATCTTCTCTGACACTTTCCTGATTATAATCGGTCATGTTAGAACTTCTAATATAAACAATCATATTTGTATATACTTCTTGGTTTTCCTTGAAAATCCCCTTTTCCCGCAGGTTATTTCTCTTCAACAGTTCCTTCGCCTTCTTCAACTTCCTCCACCTCCATAAACAGCTGATTTATAGCATACTCGAGCTCTTGCCAATTTTCCTTAAACTGAGCCAGAGCAACGATCCCTTTTTCCGTCAAATGATAGTATTTCCGTGGTGGTCCACTATTGGAATCCCGCAGGGTTGCCTCGATCATCTCCCCTTTCTGCAAACGTAAAATAATCGGATATATGGTACCTTCCGATATGGCTCCAAATCCGTATTTCTCCAATTGCTCCGAAATCTCATAAGCATAGGTTTCCTTTTTGCGTATGATTTCCAGGATACAACCTTCTAACATTCCCTTAAGCATCTGTGAAGGAATCATAACAAGCCCCCTCAGGTATCTTGCAATACATACTACTATTATATTGTATTGCAAGATACTTATTCTGTCAATCGAACCTCTTCTTGAATGGAGAATTAACTGTATAACTCCTTCTCCCCTTGGTAGAAGCAGAAGATTAACCTGGTGATCTATATTTACTGACAACCAAGACGAAGAAAAGCTCCAGACCTTCTCCCGGGGGTATAAGACCCTCTGGGTCCTATCCGGGAGAGGAAAAGAGCTTTTCTTACCAAAATTATATGAAATTGTGTGGGGAAGCTGAAGAATGTTGAAGTGAAAGATATGACGTTAAAGATGAGTGATGCGAAAACAGAAGGATCTGCCAGGCAGGATTAGGAGCGGCCGGATAGTTGAACCCCTTGGTCAGCTTTACTCTGGGCGCGCTGGCCGGGCTTGAGCAGCAGGGTAACCAGCATCCCGCTGATGATCAAGGCGCTGCCTGAGATTTGCTTCATCCCGATCACATCACCGACAAGGAGCCAGCCAAAAACGCCGCCGAATACCGGTTCCAAAACAAAGATCAACGCCGCCGTCGTGGCTGTCAAGTAACCCTGAGCCCAATTCTGTACGGCAGTATTGACCGCTGTGCCAAACAGAATGGCGAAAAGAACCAACCCCAGCAAGACGGGTGTGAATTGGACCGCAGACAATCCGGGTTCGGTAAATACGGCCAGGACCAGGGAAAAAAGTGCTGTGACCCCGATTTGGATAATGGCCAGGACCATCGGATCATGTTTGCTGGCAAAGCGGCTGATCAAGACCATGCTGACGGCAAAGAAAACAGCTCCGACAAAAACCAGCAGATCACCAAAGCCGATGGTAAAGTCCCTTTCCAGGCTTAACAGGGCAAGGCCTGCGGTAGCCAGGCACACTCCAAGGATCATGTTGTATCTTGGCAGACACTTGCACAAAAAGGATTCCATAACGGGTACCAATACCACATACAGCCCCGCCAGAAAACCGGCTTTGGACGCCGTCGTGTAATTAAGACCCATCGTCTGCAAAACATAACCACAGGCTATGGCTAAACCAATGAGCACCCCTGCCTGGAGGGTTTGCTTCGGAATATGCCTCAGGCGCTTATGAAAGCAGATGGCTAAGACAAGAAAAGCTCCGGCAAAGCGCAAGAAGGTATAGTAATTGGGGGTAATGTCCGCCATGATCAGCTTGCTGACGGCAAAGCTGGCTCCCCAGAGAATGGTGACAAAGAGTATGCCCAGCTCAGGTTTGTATTTCATACATAGGGTCTGCCTTTCATCGAATGATGGGAGAATTTAAAAGCGTCAGAACTAAAAGGCTTCTTTAAAAATTTGATAGACAGGGGCACCTTCACATTCTCTGGGAAAGCCAATGCCCATCAATGCCGCAATGGTTGGGGCAACATCGACCTGGCGGATCACACGCTCCGTCTGATAGCCCTGCTTGATTCCCTGACCCGCGGCGATAAAAACAGGCGATACCGAAGTATTGGCGTACCCCCAATAGGTGGGTAGGCTATCCCCATGGACACGGCTGAAGCCTTCTTCAATACAGAAAAAGATATCGCCGCAGTCTTTGCCGTTAACCCCCAATATGGCCGCTTCTTTATCACGCATCGCGATGGAAACGATGCGTTTTCCCGTTTTCGGGTCCCGATAATTGTAAAGATCATCGATAATCTGTTCTTCCAGTGCGTACTTTTCAGCAGGGTCAACAATACCGTGCTCATACCGTCCTTTAAGATTGAGATAGATCCAATGGGCCCTGGAGTTGATGGCTTTGGTCTTCGACCAGTCCACATTCCTTAAGGATTCACCATTTTCATCCTTCTCCAACACGGTATAGCCCAATTCCTCCATGACACCGGTGGTGACGCCGCTGCTGTCACCCAGTACCGGCGGAATCCCTTCGCCGACGATTAAGCCGTGATCCGAGACGATCAATACCGTATAGTTTTCGTCTAAATAATGGAGAAACTATCCCAGATAGCGGTCCGTCTGCCGATAGAATTCTTCGATGAAGCCCTGATATTGTTCTCATCGGTATGCGCCCATTCCGGTTGATTTTTAGCACAATGCCATAGCTGATGACCACCGCAGTCCACATTATGAAGATGACTGAACACCAAATCGTATTGGTTCTCGGCGATCAGATGATTCAAAGCCCTGGCCTGCCATTGACAGTAGATTTCCCAGGCCGGAATAAAGGCATGTTCGATCAGTTCGGGGTTTTCCCCGCCCACCAGACCCACCGGCGGCACCAGGCCAACATTTTGGATGACCTGCTGATAAAGGGAGGGCGGGGATCAAATGTCATCGTTGGCAATATCCAAAGCCGCGCTCATCCAAAAACGCACCTCCGAGCCATCCTCAGCTAATTCCAGAACCTTAAATGCTCGGCTGCCCTGATAAGTTTTTTCATCTTTTTGAATGGTGTCCACGATATCCCCGATCATTTCACCACGTTTGACCACCACCAGGGGCTGGGTGTCCTTTTTGGAACGGTAGAGGGCTACCCGGTCATAGGTTCCGTCTTCCCCTTTTAAGATGAGAGCCGGCCGTCTCAGGAGACCATCGGAAGTCAAAACTGTAAATTCCTTGGCCCCTTCCGGTGCGTCAGCCCAATTTACTGCCTCTTTCAGAGGTGAGTTCACCACATCATAAGCGATACGGCACCCCACATAAAGTTCTGTATCTTCATAGGTCATGATATAGGTTTTCATATCACGCCCATCGGTAATTTCGCCGCTGAACCAAAGGTCGGCGCTGGTTTCCTGGTTCTCTTTTTCCCCAAGCAGATCGTTGAGATCGGTGATGATGCAGCCCATACCCTGAGCACGCTCCATCTTGGGAACGAAAACAACCTCCTGGACATCTTCATTGGCCACCACGATCCGCTCCCAATCGATACAGGCAACGGCCATGTTGACGGATTCCGGCTGGGTGCCGTCCACCACATGAAGGTTAGGGCTATCGGAGGTCGGAGGCCAGGAACTGCCGGGCCAGTGCCATACCAGAGTCTTTTTGCCGGCGGCCGCCGCCGTATTCCAAAGGGGTTCGGCTTCACAGAATTGCGAGTTGAGATTATTAGGTCACTGCATCCAAGTTTTTGCGGGATTGCCGCCAAAAATCGGTGATGCCATGGGTACCTGGATAAGCGCCTGTTGCCAGAGTCGTCCAGCAAGGAGGGGTTACGGTAGGAATGGCGCCCATCAGCACGAGATCCTCCCGAGCGGAACCACGTTCGATGAAGGCTCTGATATTGGGCAGTTTACCCTCGTCTACCAACTTTTTTGTGATTCTGGGGTCCATACCATCAATACCAAGGACGATAACTTTTTCACTTGTGCTGCCTCTATTCATGATTCGACCTCCTGTTTGAGAAAAACTTTACAAAACACCCTTACACTGGATATGGTACCTTACCCTATCCCGTTTGTCTGTATCGTTTTTCAAGGAGGGGATATCGGCAAAACCTTGAACTAGTTATCACATGGAATAAGCCGAACCTGAAAAAGGCTCGGCTCTGCAGGGAATTGGCGGCCCCCATGAAACATGAAAGGAGCCCGGGGGTTAAACAGTTTTATACACGGTGTACCCCAGTCTGGTCAGGATCTTTCTGAAGTAATCCAAAAAAACAGTGTAATTTTTGGTCAGCTTATAGCGGGTATTCTCTATGTAACCAAACTGCGCCGATAAATAAATATCATCGATCCGCACCGGCTTCATCAAATTACTTTTAACATAGATATCATCGGCTACCATAAAGCGCGGGAGAAGAGAAACATAGGGGCCGTTGATGATCATCTTTTTCAGGGTGTTTAAATTACTGACCTGGGATTCCACCTTGGGCATGGAAAAAGCCAGAATATCCTTAGCCCAATCGCTGTTGGGGGTGACGAAATCATCCCCCAGGGCAATATAGGGCTGACTCAGCATCTGCTCCAGGGACACGCTCCCCTGCTCCCAAAAAGGAGACTGATGACCGATATAAAGCACGTACTCATCTTCGAACAGAGGGGTATACTTGAGGTCGGCGGTGAGCAACTTGGGGATGTAGGCCACTATCCCCAAAACCGAACTCCCTGAGGCAACCCGGGGATAGATCGCCTCACTTTCCAAAGAGGCCGCCGCTACTTTACAGAAGACCTTGGCCCCCTCCATCTCTAAAAGCACCTGAGGCAGGATTTCTTCGCAGATGCTCAACACAACGGCAATATTAATGGTCTCGCAATAGGAACTATTGCTGGCCAGCAGTTCAATCTCTTCAACCATGGCAAAGATAACATCCGCTTTATCCATAATCTCCATGCAGATATCCGTAGGAGTGCAGCCGCGGTTAGAGCGGTTTAAAAGCTTGGCACCCAGTTCTTTTTCCAAATTGGTAATGGCCGCGCTGAAAGAAGGCTGAGAGATAAAGTTTTCCCGTGCTGCAATAGACAAGGATCGGTAACGAATAGCTTCTTTTAAATAATGCAACTGCTCCAGTTTCATAATGATCGCTCCTTCCAGTCGAACATTGAGAGGAAGTAAACTTCACAAGGTGAATTTGTACTAACTATATCATAATACAGCATCCCTGATGAAAAAATCTATAGCCGACAGGAGCGGTTTCCGGCGATGATAAAAGCACCGTCATAGCGATTTGAAGTCCCTATGATTTCTACACTGCTGATATGCCGGAGCAATTATAAGGAGGAGCAGAAAGCGAATTAATCTGTGATCGTAAATTCAAATGTGGCTAATGTTTGACCTGTACTATCCATAATGATTGTGAGGCTGCCTGGACCAGGATTACAGGATTGCGAGCACCCCCAACTCTCCTGATTACCTGCAACGAAATAGTACCGTTCATTTTCAGATGTCGTGCCATCCGGCCACTCCCAAATAAGGGTTAAATTTTCCTCACCCGCCCAGCCGTAGTAACGGCCCGCAAGATACAAGGTTTCTCCTGATTTAAAAGATGTTTTAGGATTAACAGGTTTCACTGTCGTACTATCAGACCGCACATCAAGTTTTTCGCAAAGCCAGCCTTCAAAGCGTGGCGAGCCCTCCGTATAGGGATTTCCTGATTTTTTCACAGTTTCAGGCGGCTTGGCGGGACTATCAGAAGGCACCAAATTATTTGCTTCTACCCGCGTTTCTATTTTTGATTGGGACCCTTCTTCAATATTATTTGCCGGTTCTTGGTTCTTGCTCACGGAGACCATAGGGGAATTACGGGAAATATAAAGGCCCAGGCTCTCGTTTGTTACAGAATAAAAATAATTCATTCGCCCGCCAATTGCAGGACGGTTCTCTTCACGGCTGATATTATCGATTTTAATGGTATCAAGGATGTCGGATGCCCGCGCATCATCCAATGCATTCACCGCTATGGTAAGTGTATAACCAAACCGGCTCAGGCTGTCGGATGTGACACTATTCAAAAGAGCAATAAATTCAACCCTTTCCAGCCTGCCTGCATCAGAAGCAAAGAGGTACATCCTTACTCCCGGTCCCAGTGAATAATAGACTCCTTCACAGATGTCAGGCGACAACCCTTCCAAATCTTCAGCCCCGACAGAAACAGGGCGGGTATCCGACAAAAGCGGCATCTCTTTCTTCATCGCATATTCATCAAGCTTCGCGACAAAGTCAGCTATCGTCCAATCGATCTTTTGTGATGTTATTTCACCATTTGCAAAATCAAGGGCTTGCATATCTATGAGTTCTTCGCCAGTCGCACAAACGTTGAAAGCGGTAAACGCCTCATTGTTTTCATGAAAATATTCAAAAGCTCCATTCGCAGCAAGAGATTGTCCTTTGCCGGAGGAAACGCCAATAGCCAGCTGATTGCTAAGCTCCTCCCATCTATCCGGTTCAAAGAAAAAAGGCAAAGAAGATAAAATGTAGCTTTGTAATTCTTCAGCTGGAGCTGATATTTCATCGTGATTCGTATAAAAAATAAGCTGATGTAATCTGTTATCTTCCGGATCTGAAATGAAATATAAATACATTCCACGACTTGGAATATATAAATCACATTGATAAGATGCACTGGCAAAAGCATGTGTCAATTCGCTGTGTACCCCCATCTCCAGCGTAGGATAGCCATTTTTATTCAGGCGCGTATCCAACCAGGAAATTACTTCGCGTCCGGTAATAACAGCGGGGCCGCTAACCGTTTCATCAGGATTTGCAGAAATGCCGTCACGGCTATTCTGAGAAGAAGATGAGGAGCATCCGCAAAAGAAAATGGCCACTGCAATAAGCAAAAAAAGAACTTTTTTCATCATATCACGCCTTCCAAAATTACGTATTTCCTTGTTGTACACAACCCAATGCAGTTGTTATTCAAACTCTCAGATATCTCCACCGGCTGCATAGTTATATATGGTAATTATAAAGGAAACTTCTTACAATGAATATATATATTTTACTAACGGTCAAGACGAAGAAAAACTCCAGACCATCCCCCAGAAGTAATGTCGCCAATAAGAACTCGGTGCAGGTGGTCTATAAAATGCTTTGAACGCGAATTTATCGAGTATTATGCTCTTATTTCGAAAAATAAAAAAAAGCCCTTCTGCTGAGGAAGAGCTTAATTAAAAATTTCTTATATATTTTTCCAACATGCAATAATACCAAGAACGCTCGCTTACTTCCTGAACTTATCAATAAGAGCAGGAACGACTTTATACATATCCCCGACAATTCCGTAGTCTGCTTGCTTGAAGATAGGGGCATTTTTATCCTTGTCAATGGCTAAAATCGTTTTGGCCTGATTGATTCCAACCGTATGCTGAACTTGCCCGGAAATTCCAAGGGCAATATAAACCTCCGGTTTGAGCATGACACCGGAAACACCAATATAACGTTCCTTAGCCATCCATTTTTCTTCTTCGGCAATGGGACGGGAACAGGCTAATTCCGCTTTTAGTTCCGCCGCCAGTGCCTCGATCATTTTCAAGTCCTCTGCAGCCTTTAAACCGTGGCCAACCCCAACAACGCGTTTAGCTGCCGCCAGATTGACTTTTTCGCCGCTTTTTGCTTTCTTCTCCAGGCACTTAATCGAAACATCGGGAGTTACATCGTCTACATCAATAATCGAAGGGATAGCCTGCCTGTCTCCTGCCTGAAATAATCCGGCTCCCACACAGGCGATATTGATCCGATTGGTTGATTTTTCTTTACGGAACGCAGCCCCGCCGTATACCATACGCTGGGTCTCTACACCGTTACCGACAGCCACAATCTCCGTAATATCAGTCAAAACATTAGTCCCGCAGTTTGCTGCCAAAGCTCCTGCGATTAAACGCCCTCTTTTCGTATTTCTAATCAGAAGCAGATTGGGTTTCTTTTCTGCAACCAAATTGATAATGGCCGGAATATAGTTTTCCAGGATTTTATCTGTTAAGGCTCCCAGATAATATACCTTGTCCGCACCCAAAATCTGAGCAATCTGCTCTCTATCCCCTGCAAAGAGGACGGCAGTTTCATCCCCCAGCGTCTTGGCACCGGCAGTTAATTCATTGATTGCAGCGACTTCTTCGCCGATTACCCATACACATGCTAATTTACTCATGTCCTTCACCTCTTTCAATTATAAAACCTTACGCAGATGTTCATAGAATTCGGCAATGTTTTCATCGCTGTCGCCCTCAATGACGATTCGTTTCCGGTCTGTTTCTTCCGGTGCTAAGGTACTGATGCATTCTGTCTTATTGCTTACATTCAGCTGAAGATCAGTTAACGACCACTTTACGGTTGTTTTTTTCCCGGCCGCCATAATCTCTTTTAAGGTGGGAATCCTTGGTTTGTTGATATCCGTGGTCACTGAAATAACCGCTGGCAGCAAAACTTCCAACACTTCCACTTCATTCTCCAAAGTGCGTTCTACAACCAATTTATCACCATCCGGTGTAATTTTACTGACCGCATTCAAGGTGGCCCGTCCCAGCATTTGACCAAGTACGACCCCTACCTGCTGGGCATAAATATCTCCGGAACCCTCACCGCAGAGCACCAGATCTACGCCGCCAATCTTCTCGATAGCTGCAGTCAGGGCGGCAGCTATTGTATAACAATCGGCAGTCTCCAGAGCCTGATCAGCGACAAGGTATAAGCTTTGCGGCCCCCGGGATAAGGCGGCCTTTTTTAGTTTAGAATTATCAACAACCTGGCCGCCTGCACTAAGTGCGACCAGTTCACCGCCGGTAACCTCAGCTAACTGAACGCCTGCTTCGATAGCATTCAAGTCATATTGACCCATCTTCCACTCTGCTTTATCAATATTCAATGTCTGCTCCGCCTTAACGATAATATCCTGTTCTTCCGGTACAACTTTGTAACATGCTACAACTTTCAACTCAATCACCTTTCCTCTTGCTTATTTTTTCAGCCCCATCTGAACTCGATTCCTAAGGTTCCTACGGGGAATTCCCACTTCTCTAATAGGGTGGTGCCGCACAGCACCCGGCAAGTTCCACATTCGAGGCAACCTGCGTAATCAAAATGAATCTCACCTTTATCGTCTTGTTTATAAAGACCTGCCGGACAAGCCAGCATGAGTTTATGATATTCTTTGCGGTCGATATCTTTTTTCAGGACAATATGAGCGTTTTCCTCATCCACATAAAACTTATCCAGTCCCAGCTTTTCATCCACATTTACCGTGTTGGCTGTGCTCATAGGGATCGAACTCCTTTCCACGCATCTTTGGCAATAGTCGTCAACCCAACCTCCTTAACATGTCTCATCATGTTCTTCATAAGGGGCTGAGCCGGCTGACCATTCATAATGAACAATTCTGCCAGCATATCTGCCGCCATTCGGGGATAAGCAGCAAAGATCCGCGGCGTTTCTTCCAGGAAGCGGGGGAACTTCTGGTAATGGATCATATCCTTCATGACAAAACTATTGCTCAAAAAAGTCTGATAACATTGCAGAAAGCTTTCCGAATAATTCTCAGCCTCTTTGGCTGCCAAGACTGCTTTTACTGCACATTCGGCTGAGGCAACGGCAAAGTCCATCCCCCGCACGGCATAGCCTAAGTTGATGCAGAACCCGGCGGCGTCGCCGACAACCAAGACCCCATTGCCGGTCATTTTAGGAATCATCTTTAAGCCCCCTTCGGGAACAAGGTGACCGGAATACTCGATCAATTTCCCGCCCTTAAGCAAGGGCTCAATCACTGGATGCTTTTTAAAATCCTCAAGCATTTGGGGCACGGATTTATGGCCTTTAACCAGTTCACTAAGGGTACTGACCACACCTATGGAAATGCTCTCCTTATTGGTATATAGGAATCCGCCGCCCACACGCCCTGCTGAGGGGGTCCCGGCAAACAGCCATGAAGTTCCTTCATGGCCCCGGCAGCTAAAGCGGTCTTCGAGGACCGGCACCGGCAACTCAATAACTTCCTTGACCCCGACAGCCACATGCTCCGGCCGTAATTCGCCCCGGAATCCTAATTTCTGTGCCAGGAGAGAATTAACTCCATCAGCTAAAATCGTAACCTGGGCTTCCAGTTCATCTCCTCCGGCAATAACGCCGCAGACTTTACCCTCCCTGAAAATTAAATCATCGATGCGAATCCCGGTAATAAACATCGCCCCTGCTTCTTCCGCCTTTTCCTGCAGCCACTTATCAAATACTCCGCGCAAAACGGAGTAGGAGTCGCTGCCCTGGATTCCGAGCATGTCGGAATAGTAATCCAAGGTAACATTGCTTTCCTCGGTCATCAGACTGATCTTTTCACGGGTAATCTTCCGCTCAACCGGAGCCTCCTGGGCGAAATCAGGCATAATTTTCTCCAGACTGTGACTATAGATGCGCCCGCCGGTTACATTTTTACTGCCCGCATAATTCCCCCGCTCTACGACGGCTACCTGCAGTCCTTCTTTGGCCAATAAATACCCGGCGACTGTCCCTGCGATCCCCCCGCCGACGATTACAGCATCAAATTGATCCTCAGACATGTCTATCCCCCTCCATTTTTCGTCCCATTTCCGCCGCCTTCTGTTATATTCACACCGTTGCCAAAGCAAATTTTCGGCAATGACCCTATTGAAATTGTTTAAAACCTTTATTCAGCTATATCTCCTAATAACTTGCCGCCCTTTGGCCAGTGCCTTCTTATCGATTTTTCCATTAGGTGATCTAGGCATTTCCTTTATTAAAATCACCTGGTCAGGAATTTTAAATTTAGCAATTTTACCTCTGGCATACTCCCTTAAGGTTGTTTCCGTTTCTTCACTATCTTTTTTCAATTGGATAAAAGCATAGATCTGCTCTCCCAGTTCTTCCTGCATAACACCCATTACACAGACTTCCAGAACCTCCGGGTGAGTATAATAAACCTTTTCCACCTCCCCAGGATAGATATTATAGCCCCCGCGAATGATTGTATCTTTCTTTCTGCCGACAATCCTGATATATCCTGAGTGATCAATCGTCCTTAAATCCCCTGTGTGCAGCCAGCCATTTTCATCAATGATCTTTGCCGTTTCCTCCGGCGCAAGATGATAACCTTTCATCACATTGAAACCTTTACAAATCAATTCACCAACTTCTCCCGGCCCCAATGCTCTGCCATCCCCATCGATCACCTTGACCTCCACACCCTCATAAGGCCTTCCTGCCGTTTGTGTCCGAAGCTCAAGATCATCCTGCAAGGTTGTCATGGAGACGGTAACCGCCTCTGTGGAGCCATAGGCAACCATAATATTGCAATTCAGTACGGAGCGTATTTGCCGAACCAAATGCTCATCGACCATGGTGCCGCCAATCATACCTGTCCGCAGTGAACTTACATCCTTTTTATGCTGGAGATGTTCATTGATTTCTCGTATGAACATGGTGGGCACACCATAATGCACGGTCACTTTTTCCTGTTCTATTAAGGCTAATGCTTCCCGGGGACTGTAGTTCTCCATTAATACGATCTTGCCGCCGAAATAAAGCGGTAACACTATTCCGGTGACCAGACCATAGAGATGGCTGCAGGGTACAGGAACCAGGAAAATATCCTGATGGGTACATTCCAGGCGCTCCCCTATGCTTTTAGCCCCCTGAAATAAATTTTCATAAGTCAGCTCTACTCCCTTTGGGCGCCCTGTTGAACCCGAAGTAAGCATAATTGTTAAAACATCACTGTAACTATCCACTTCCACCGGCCTTATCGCGCCATTTCTTCCTTTTTCCAAAAGTTTGGCAAAAGACAACAGGCCCTTTTCCTCCAAGCGTGTTGTAATGATTTCGGAAGCTAGTTTTTGTTCTTGCAATAGGCAAAAATGGCTCTTATGGGCGATAAAAACTGCTTTTGGTTCCACCTGCTGCAGACGATCACAAATTTCATTCTTCGCAAAGATTTCGTTACAGGGAACAAGAATAGCCCCCAATTTGGCAAGGGCAAAGAAAATTACGATGAATTCATACCAATTGGGGATGATAGTTAACACCTTATCCCCTTTTCTAATCTCCAGCTGAGAAAGTGCAAAAGCAAGGCACTGAACCTCTTCTTTCAGTTCCCGAAAAGTCCGCCGCTGCTGCCCATCAAAGATCGCCTCCCGGTGCGGCGCTATCTCTGCCCAATAATCCAGGATGCCCTGAAAGGTTTCTTGATTGTTCATTTCCATCCCTCACTTTACCTTAGCAAGATGCTCTAGGCCCTGAATAAATTCAAGAAAAAACCCAAGGGATTGAGCTGCTCTATGCATTGGTTATCGTGAAGCGGAAAAACGGCTGACCCGTTTTTCCACTTCATTCAAACTGGTTTGTATTTGAGTAAAAACAAGCAGCTTTACAGCCATTATTTGGGAAGCTTTTTAGCCGTCACCGTAGTCAGCAGATAACCTCCGTAAGCAATCAATAAAAACAAAAGAGAGGCCAGCAAGGAATTGGCATAGCTTTTACTCAGGTCAAATATGAACCCATACAGGGTCATAGCAAACGCCATCAGCAAGGTCGTAATCGATTGGATATTGGAAAAAATCGAACTGAAATCCTTTTGACCAAAGAACTGCCTGACGACCATAGGGGGCATAACCGTACCCATGGATATGCCACCGAATCCAAAGATAAAAGCACCGACGTATAATAATGTTGTATTGCTTCCCGCTGCTAAAATAGTGATAAGTCCTGCCGCTGACAGTACTGTTCCTGTGGTAATGGCTTTGCTTAAACCGATTTTGTCATTCAGGTAACCCATGACTAATTTGCCGAAGATGATGCCAAAGGATGTCATGGAAATGGCAAAACCGCCAACGATCGCGGAAAGACCGATCGAGGTTACATATCCGGGGATATGAGTTTGCACCGTACCGCTCATTGTCATCATACCGGCAAAAATCAAGGCAGTATAAAAAGCAGGGGATTTTAAAGCCTGGCCGGCAGTAACTCCGGGCAGCTCGGCAGGTTTCGCACCTGCCTGGGGCTGCACTTGGGCAGTTGCTGCAGCTTCCGCTGCTCCGTAAGGTTCAAGTCCCATTTCGGCCGGTTTAAAACGAACCACAAAGATCATAAACGGCATGGTAATCGCAAAAGCAATAAGACCAAGGGCAAGATAGCCCGTTCTCCAACCATAGTTTTGAATGATATAAGCGCCAACAGGGTTAAACAGGGTTCCTCCGACCCCTGACATAGCTAAGGCTAAACCCAGCGCGAAGCCAACTTTTTGTTTAAACCAATTGTTGATCAGAATAGGGATGGGAAGGAACATCACAAAAGCGCCGGAAATACCCATTAACACACCGGCCGCATACCAGTGATATAAGGAAGTAAATTGTGACATTGCGGCAAAAGTTAAAGTAAACACAGCCATTGCCGCAATCAGAAATTTTTTAAAGTTAGACGTAGGCATTTTCTTGCCGGCTATCGGCAAAACAATAAACATGGCCAGATAGATAATCGTCATGTACAGGGAAAAAGCACCTCTTGAAACCCCTAAATAATCACAAACCGGTTTGAAGAAAATCCCGGAGCAAGCCATGACTACACCAAGTACACAAAAGGATATGGTTCCGCAACTAATCATGATCCACCAAGCGTGATGAGCTTTCTTATTCATGATATCTACCGCCCTTCATAGTCATTCCGAGGTCGATAATTAATCCAGGCAGCCTGTGTGCCAAGGAGAGCACCGCATGTGCTTCAAGCAGGCCGCCTTATCACTTAGCACACAGGCTTCCCTTATCGTGATCCTACTCTTTCGCCAGAACTTTATCGTTGTAAAGCGCCAGAATTTCTTCAGAGGAATAACCCAGTTCGGCCAAAATGTCCTCATTGTCCATGCCATACTTGGGAGCGCCCCTCCATACCTTGCCGGGTTCCTTGGCCAGTTTGGGCACTACATTGACACCCTTAATTTTTTCGCCGTCGACGGTTTCCCATTCCGTAAAGGTTTCCCGGGCGATATAGTGAGGATGTTTTTCTGCCATGGCGTAGGTCATAACCGGACTGACCGGGATACCTGCCTCATTCAATTCTTTTTCAGCTTCTTCAACCGTTTTGGCAGCACACCATTCATTGATTTTTGCCTCCAGAACCCTGGCCCCTTCGGTTCCTTGCAGTACCCAGGGAACAGCTCTGGGGAAAAGCTCCGATCCCCACTCAAAGCCAAAGAAAGGCAGCCCGACTTTCATAATGCCCGGCCCGCCGAAACAAATGAAGACGAATCCATCCTGGCATTTAAAGGCCTTAAATGCCGCACCTACCGCATTTTCGCCGCCCGTTCTCGCGGGTTGGAACCCTTCGCTAAAATATTTAAGAGGCCATCCTGATTGCCCGCGCAGAACCGACTCGAACTGGGTGCAATCGATGCTGTCGCCGATTCCTGTTTTCTGGGCCCGGATATAGGCCGCTAAAGCTGCCCAGGAAGCGTATAGCGCGGTTGTTGCGTCACACATGTAAGGGTTCGTAGCCATTGGGACGTCTTCTGTTCCATTCACGGAAACGAGGGTGCCAAAGGCCTGGCCGATGGCATCCCAGGAAGGCCTTTCCACGTAGTTCGGATCTCCGCTTAGGCCGTAGCCGGTTACGTGAACGATAACCAGCTTCGGGTTGACTTCCCACATGGTTTCATCGGTTATTCCCCAGCGTTTCCATTGACCCCCTTTTGAGTTTTCAATAAAAATATCGGCCTCTTTGATCAACTTGTAGAAAACCTCCCGGCCTTGAGGAGAAGGAATATGCAAGGCCAAAGCTCTTTGGTTGCGATGATCCTGCTTAAATGCCGAACCACCGGCAGCCCGGCTTTGATCAGGCACAACAGCACTTTCGATATTGATGACTTCAGCTCCGAAATCAGACATCATCGTAGCCGCATAGGGGCCTGCTGTAGCAAGTCCTGCACAAATTACTCTGACCCCTTGTAAAGGGCCGAATTGTGGAATCTCTGCACGTTTCATTAAAGCCACTCCCTTATTGTTTTTTATTTTTACTTTTTATATTTCTTCAAAATAGCCCGTCCGGCGATATGAACCATGATTTCATCAGTACCCCCACCGATCCGGTTGGCACGGCAATCCCTCCAGAATCTTTGAATCCTGGTCTCTGTCGTATAGCCGATACCGCCAAAGATCTGCATCGCATCATCAATGACCTCTTGGGCAGCGCGGGCAACATAGTACTTGCATAAGGCCGAAGAAATCTGAACGGATAGACCGTTTTCTTTCTCCCAGCAAGCTTTGTAAAGCATGCTGCGCACTGTCTCCAGCTTAATCTGCATTTCGGTGATTTTCTTCTGAATCAGTTGAAAGTTCCCGATGGGTTTCCCAAATTGCACCCTTTGGTTGGCGTAACGGACCGCATCGTCAAAGGCCCCCTGAGCCCACCCCAAAGAGGCGGCAACGCCGGCCAGTCTCTCAATTTCAAAGTTTTTCATCAGTTGGAGGAAACCTTCGCCCTCAACTCCTACCAGGTCTTTTTCTTCGACTTCCACATCTTCAAGATAAAGTTCATAGAATTTGCTCATTTTGAAACCAACTTTACCGACAGCTTGCAGCTTAATGCCTGGTTTGGTCATATCCACCCACCACATAGAGATGGCTTTATGAGGGTTAGGCGCCTGGGAATCCCGGGTTAAAAACAGGCAATAAGGGTATTCGCCGGCATTGCTGATCCAGGTCTTATGGCCGTTCAGGTAAACTTTGCCGTTTCTGCGGGTAGCCGTAGAGGCGATGGCACTGTCGTCCGACCCGGCTTGAGGTTCCGATATTCCCAGGCTGAAAGCCATTCTGCCCCGGCCGGCGTATGCCATGGTGATGCGTTTCTGTTCTTCATTGCCAAAGGTCAGCATATCGTCGATCAGCATCGCATTGGTAAACATATAAGCAGGCCCGCCTGCCCGGGCTAATTCCTCAATGACCATGATCTGGGTCAGAACGTCGCAGGGTGTGCCTCCGTACTCTTCCGGCACTCCAAGAAGTCCGAATCCGTTATCCATCAGGGCATCCGCCAATTTATCCGGGAACACATGGTTTTCATCGCATTCCGCAAGATAACTCTCCGTTATTTCATTGGCCAGGACTTGCCGCAAGCTTTCGATTAACAGCTCCTGTTCTTCTGTGAGTCTAAAATCCATTGTTCAGTCCTCCGTTTTTTTCCGGTCAGCCTAACACCGATAGTTGATTTAGAAGAAGTCAGGCACCCCAGGAATTTTTCAGGTATTTATTTTCAGATATTTACTAAATAACTTTTTGCTTTTCCAGTTCCTTGATCTGCTCTTCGCTGTAGCCGATAGCTTTCAGGACTTCTACCGTATGCTCTCCGTAAAGGGGTGGCGGGCTATAGATCTGAGCCGGGTTTTCAGCAAATTTTACCGGGAAGGCAAAGTTGCGTATCGTCCCCTCCACGGGATGTTCCACATCGACGGTCAGGTTTCTGGCTTGAACTTGTGGATCCGCCAAGGCCTCTTCGAGATTTTTAACCGGTGTAAAGCAGATATCCAGCGGCATCAGCAATTCCGTCCACTCTGCCTGGGTTTTGGTTTTCATGATGGCACTGACCGCTTCGATGAGCTCCGCCCGTTCCGGGTCCGGGGAATATTGCAGGGGAGCCAGTTCCGGGCGGCCGATGCCCTGGCAGAAGCCTTTCCAGAACTTCGGTTCGGCAGCGGCCAGTGAGACATAACGGCCATCCTTGGTTGCGTAGATATGGCAGCAGGCATCGACACCCGTGGTCACTGTTTCGCCGCGCTTGGGAACCCCTCCGCCCGTGAAGTAATCACCGGCATACAAGCCAAGGAAGGGCATAACTCCATCCATCATAGCCACATCGATATACTCGCCCCGGCCAATCGTCCTGCGACCGATAATGGCGGCCAGAATACCGATGATAGCCCACATGGAGCCGCCGGCGATATCGGCAATCGTAATTCCCGGCATAACAGGCGGCCCGTTGCGGACGCCGATAGAGTCCAAAACTCCCGCGATGCTCAGGTAGTTCGTATCATGTCCTGCCATGGTGCGGTAAGGCCCATTTTGCCCGTAGCCGCTCAAGGAGCAGTAGATTAGATTGGGGTTGACTTCCCTGACATCCTGGTAACCCACCCCCAGTTGATCCACCACCCCAGGCCGGAAAGATTCCAGTATGACATCATAATCCTTCACCAATTGCAGGAAGATATTTCTTCCCTCATTGGTTTTTAAATTAAGTCGCATACTCTTCTTGTTGCGGTTATGCATCAGGAATTCCATGGTTTCTTTCACCACCGGTTTACCCATGGTCCTCATATAGTCGCCGCCTTGGGTATCTTCGATTTTCAGGACTTCGGCACCCATGTCCGCCAGAGTCATGGTGCAAAAAGGCCCCGGCAGCAACCGTGATAAATCTAAAACCCGTATACCCTGGAGCAGCATGGCCATTTCCAACACCTCATTATTTATTGCGATATTTTTTCAGGATAGCTCTGCCGGCAATGTGAATCATGATTTCATCCGTACCTCCGCCGAAACGGGTGTTGCGGACATCCCTCCACAAACGGGATATTCTGTGGTCTTTGGTGTAGCCGATGCCCCCCATAATCTGCATAGCGTCATCAATGACTTGGTTTGCTGCCCGTACGCAATAATATTTTGTCGTTGCTGAGGAAATCTGCAACGACATGCCATTCTCTCTCTCCCAGCAGGCCTTATAAACCAGGTTGCGCATGTTCTCAATTTTGATGGCCATTTCCACGATCTTTTCCTGGATCAGCTGGAAGCTGCCAATTGGCTTGCCGAATTGCACCCGTTGATTGGCATAGACAGCGGCATCCTCAAAAGCAGCTTCAGCCCACCCCAAAACACCGGCAGCAATCTGAATGCGTTCCACCTCGAAATTTCCCATCAAATTCATGAAGCCTTCCCCTTCGACACCGACCAGATCTTCCTCCTCAAGTTCAACATCTTCCAAATAGACTTCATAGGTTGGGGCCGTATTGCCGCCAATCTTTTCCCAGGGCATCACCTTAACACCCGGCTTGCTCATATCAACCCACCACATGGAGATCGCTTTATGGGGATTCGGCGCATTAAGCTCCCGGGTAAGGCAGAGCATATAGGGTCTTTGTTTGGCCTCAGTGATAAAGGTTTTATGAGCATTGATATAGACCTTGCCGTTTCTGCGTGTTGCCGTAGCCATCATGGTACTGTCATCGGAACCCGCACCCGGCTCAGTGATACCAAGGCTGAATGCGCATAGCCCTTTCTTGGCATACTCCATGGTTATCGCTTTTTGTTGCTCATTGCCAAAGTGCAGAATATCATCAATTAACAAGGAGTTGGAAAAGCAAGGAAAGGGTACGCCGAATTTTGACATCTCTTCAGTGACAAGCATCTGAGTCGTAATGTCGCATGGGGTGCCGCCGTATTCCTCCGGAATACCCAAAAGGGCAAAGCCGTGTTCAACAAAGGCGTCCGCAATTTTTTGAGGGAATGCGTGGTTGTCGTCACACTCTTTCAGATACTCATGGGTGGCCACCTCTTTGAGCACCTCGCGCAGTCCTTCAAGCAGCAATTCCTGCTCTTCCGTCACTCTGAAATCCATTTTTCCATTACCCCTTTTCATCTTTTTTGACTAGTCGTAGTACAATGCAATGCAATTAACGTGCCAGGTTTCACAAGTCCTTTAGTCCCTTATTTACTAGGGCGAGACTTTGACAATCTCAAGAAAAATGACCGAAATTCAAGACATCGGGCCAACTTGTCTCAAATATCGGTCATACCCATCCCAAATCCCAGGGATTCTTTGAATTACTGTCGAAATTAAATTCTGCAGGGCAGTCCAAGCTTGTGCTATAATGATCAATGTAAGCATCAGCAACTTAATGGTATCCGTAAGGAGGCGACATTGAGTGTTTGCGAAATACAATCATGAAAAAACCAAAACAATCTATTATGACTTTATTAACAATCATGCCAATGTTGAATTATCTTATTTAAGAAAGGATATCATCCATTCCTGGCAACGCTGCAATTCAGCGCCTATTGATCCCTTCAAATCCAAATTTTCGTTTCCAGCGGAATTTGCTGATCTTGATTCTTTTACCAAGCAAGAATGGGATTATGATCGATTTGTGGTCAATAATAAATTGGCATTGGAATTTTATGATTTTTTAATATCGATTCACGCTGCCATTTACTATACTGATTTAAACTTGAATATCATAAGAAGTTATGGGGACTCTGATTTACTTAAACGATTAGCCAAACTAAATTGGGATATCGGAACCAACTTATGCGAAGAAAATATTGGCACCAATGCAGCTGCTTTATCCTTTCAGACCAAAAAGTTAGAAGTCGTTGTCGGTGCAGAACATTACTGCAAAATATTGCACCCCTATGTCACGGCATCCTGCCCATTTAATTCTTCGTATTGGGTTATAATCGCCAATCATTCCAAGTTTTCCCCTTTTTTAAGCAAGTATATCGAATTGTACACAAGCTATCTTAGTTATAGAAATCAAGCGGAAGAAAATAAGCTGGCTCTCGCCATATCACCTCTATATACCGAAGATAAGCTAAACCCCAAAGCTAAAATCCTGATCAACGAAATTGGCAAAATCATCGATGTCAGCAAAAGAGGTCTCCGCTTTTTCAATCTTCCTCCTAATAGCTTTAAGAATAAGTATCTAAAAACACTAATTCCTGATTTGGAGCCTGCTTTGCGTTGCTTAAGCTCCAATGACATTCATCATTTGGACTTAAACGTACAAAATGTTCCTATGCATGTATACTGCCAGTCGGTTAGAAATAATGAAAGCAACATCTATGGCATGGTTATTACTCTGGAATCCAAGGAGCCTCTTAACCACAAAACACGCAGCACTTATCATTTCAGTGATTTAATTGGAGTGAGCCCCCGCTTTATGCGTATTAAAAAAATGGCGGAACGTGCTTCTTTAAATTCCAGCAATGTCCTCATCTATGGAGAGAGCGGGACAGGAAAGGAATTATTTGCCCAAGCCATCCATAATAGCAGTGAACGGAAACATGGTCCTTTTATCTCCATAAACTGTGCTGTTTTACCAAAGGAACTTATTGCCAGCGAATTATTTGGGTATGCAGAAGGTGCTTTTACTGGTGCCCGCAAAGGAGGCGCACCGGGAAAATTCGAATTGGCGCAAGGCGGAACTCTTTTTCTGGATGAAATCGCCGAGATGCCCATCGATATGCAATCTGCTCTATTACGGGTATTGGAAGAAAGACGAATTACGCGGCTCGGTGATGATAAACTTATTGAGCTTGATGTTCGGATTATAAGTGCCACAAATAAAAATCTAAGTGAAGCTATAGCTAATAAAACGTTTCGCTTGGATTTATATTATCGGTTAAATGTTATTCCACTCGAACTAATCCCCTTGCGTGAGCGCAGCGAAGATATCCCCCTATTGATTGAATACTATGTAAATCTTTATAATGAGCAATTTCAGACGAATATTGCTGGTTTTACACCGGATGCTCTGGCTATGCTGAAAGAATATAACTGGCCCGGCAATGTGCGGGAACTTCGCAATATAGTCGAGAGAGGAATTAATCTGTGTTTCTCCGATTATATTACTGTTGAGGACCTTCCCACTGAAGTTGCAGAGTATACTTTCAATAGGGAAAACCTAAGTATCAATCATAGCAATAACACCGTCTTTCAGGAATACAAAAAAAAGATCGCAGAGATGAATCAAATAAAAGATTCACTTGCTAAATGCAATGGCAATAAAGTAAAAGCCGCTCATCTTATGGGTCTTTCACGGTCAAAATTCTATCGTAAGCTGAAAGAATACAACTTAGTGGAAAAATGAACAGCAACCGCCGCAGGCGGGCCAGTTTTCATCACCATACACAGCACACACCGAAATCTGACCACTATCCGGGTAGCCGACCTTCCCTACTGCCCTTCAGATGCAGATACTCAAGCTCCCGGGATTGTCTTGCTACAAAGCAATCCCAGGAGCTGACTTTTTTTGCATGTAAAGCCCCCATAGGGCCGCTTATCTTTAAAAGTATATTCTGCTCTATCAGGATTTACCGATGGTCTCTACTTATTTGATTCTCTTTTTTGATTTTCTTAAAGTGCTTGAGATGCACCCTTTCATCGGATCAGCTGTTGAAAGATCCGCTGCTCAAGCTGCTCGGACGGTGTGTCTATGCGTTCACCGTCAATGGCGGCATACACTCCTTGGCCGGGGTGATTTTCCTTTAAGCGGATGGTTCTGGCCGTGACAAAGGAGTCCATTTTCAGCTTCCGGATCTTCCCGGAAAGTGCCGCGAACAATTCCCTTGAACCTTGAGCCGTACATTTATCACAGGTACACAGAGTAAGCTCATGGGTTACAAAAGCGGAATCCGCCATTCTACGGTCATGTTTGGCAACAGGTTCCCTTTTCACAGCTTCATAATGGGTGTGCAGCAATTCGTGGGCCAGGGGTGAATTGGCTTCTCCGTAATACTCATCATAAAGGCGCAGGATATCGGGGTTTTCCTGAGATTTGCGATACCGGGAGGTTTGATCGATATTGACGAGAACCTGCTGCCGCTTCTCCAGAGTATCGATCTTCTCCGGCACCGGATGTCCCGCTCCGCAGATACAGCCCCCCGGGCAGGCCATCACTTCGATCAGATCATAGCCTACTTCCGTACCTTCAATGATCTTCTCCAGAATCGGCTCAACATTGTGCAGTCCGCTGATCACCGCTACATTGACCTTCTTGCCTTTGGCTTCCACGGCAGCCTCTTTGATCCCCTGGAGTCCGCGCACTTCCTGATAATCCAGCTGGTCTGTCAAGACCTCCCCGGTCAGTTTCTCCACCGCCATCCGCAGAGCCGCTTCCGCCACGCCCCCTGAGGCCCCAAAGAGAATCCCCGCCCCGGATACTCGTTTATAGGGTTCGCAGAAATCCTGAGGCTCCACATCGGCGGGCTCGATCAACTTAATATCCGCCATTTCCAGCATTTCGGTAGAGGTCAACACAGCATCCACATCCCGGATTCCCTCTGACCTGAACTCCGGTCGGGCTGCCTCATACTTTTTGGCTATGCAAGGAACAATGGAAACCACATAAAGATCCTTGGGGTCGATTTCCGTCAGTTCCGTAAAGTGATTTTTCACCGTAGCTCCCATCATCATCTGGGGGGATTTGCAGCTGGAGAGATAGGGAATGATTTCCGGATAGCGGCGCTCCACGAAATTGACCCAGCCCGGACAACAGGAGGTGAACTGGGGGATCCGCTTATGGCTTTGCAGGCGGGTTAAAAATTCTGTGGTTTCTTCCACAATGGTCAAATCCGCCGCAAAGGTAAAATCAAAAACTTTATCAAAGCCGATCTTTTTCAGAAGTCCGGCAATAAACCGGGAAGCCTCCTGATAGGAAACCCCATACTGGGAAGAGACCACACTGCGCACTGCCGGAGCTACAAACGCTACGGTGGTTTTGCCCAGATCATTGAGGGCTCTGAATACCCTGCCGATTTCACTGCGGTAGTCCAACGCGCCGCAAGGGCAGGCATTCACACACTGGCCGCAGCTGACGCAGTCGGTCTGATCCAGGGGCAGTCCGCTCTTCGTCCCCACCAGCTGACGGCCATGCTTCATATAGAAGCTCAAAATATCGGGACCTTCCACTTCTGCGCAGGCGGCGATGCAACGGCCGCAGGAGATGCATTTGTTGTGATCGCGGATGATAATGGAATGATCCTCGACAATAGGGATATAGGGCCGTTCATGGACCGGTTTCTTAAACTCAATATGGTGCAGACTAGCTTCCTGGCGCAAGTCACAGTCATAACGCTCATAGCAGCCGCATTTTAAGCAGCGCCGGGCTTCCGCTCTTGCTGTCTCTTCACTGAGCCCTGTCTCCACTTCCCGGAAATTATCCCGTCGTTCCGCCGGTGGCAGTGCCGGCATGGGGGCCCGTTTCAGCCGGGGAATCTTCTCAAATTCCCACTGGGGCAGATCTTCCAGGGACCCGCGGCTGCAGCTGTAATCCACAGGCTGCTCCTTGACATAGCCTTTCATCAAAAAGCTGTCCATAGCCTCCGCCGCATGACGTCCGGCCGCCACAGCCTGAATAACTGTAGCCGGACCTGTGACACAGTCGCCGCCGGCGAAGATATTCATCTCAGAGGTCTGCATGGTCTTGCCGTTGATTTCGATATCTCCCCACTTATTCAGCTTGACAGGAAGATCATGATATAAGAACTGGGTATTGGTGCTTTGACCGATGGCCCCGATAATCGTATCCGCTTCAAAGGCCGTCTCGCTGCCTTCAATGGGAATCGGCCGGCGCCGGCCGGAACGGTCCGGCTCCCCAAGGGTCATCTTGATACAATGAAGCAGCTTGCGCCGGCCTTCGGCGACGATCTTATGGGGGGCGGTTAAAAAGTACATTTCAACTCCCTCGTGAATTGCTTCTTCCACTTCATAGGATTCCGCAGGCATTTCTTCCCGGGTCCGGCGATAGACCAGTTTGACGGAGCCCGCCCCTTTGCGCAGCGCGGTCCGGGCGCAGTCGATGGCCGTATTGCCGCCGCCGATGACGACCACATGCTCACCCAGCTTAATGTCCGCTCCTTTCGTCACCTGCTCCAGGAAGTTGATGCCCAGCCAGACTCCTTCCAGATTATCTCCTTCGATCTGCAGGGGTGTTGCCCGCCAGGAACCAATGGCCAGATAGACTGCATCAAAGTCCTGATGCAGATCCTCCAACCGGATATGAGTGCCCAGGGCTTTGTTGGTCATGATTTTGACGCCCAGATCGGCAATCAGCCCGATCTCCCGATCCAGAGTCTCCTTGGGGAGGCGATATTCCGGAATTCCGTAGCGCATCATGCCCCCGGCCCGGGGGTGGCGTTCGAATACTGTGACATCATGTCCCTGAATGGCGCTGTAATAAGCAGCACTCAGCCCTGAGGGACCGGCGCCCACCACGGCAATTTTTTTGCCGGTAGATGCTTTTTTACGAGGTGCCCAGGGTTGTTCATGGGCAATATCCCAGTCGGCAATAAATCGTTTGACATGATTGATGGCCACCGGCTCATCGATTAAATTCCGGCGGCATTGGGCCTCACAGGGATGAGGGCAGACTCTTCCGCAAACGATGGGAAAAGGGTTGCGCTCCTTAATGACCTTAATCGCCGTCTCAAAATTGCCGTTGCCGGCATGGCTCAGGTAAGACTGGATATCGATATTGGCCGGGCAGGTCATGACACAGGGCGCCACACAGTCGGCATTATGATCCGCCAGAATCTGCTCCAGACGAATTTTGCGGTAATGCTCCAGCCTCGGACTGTTGGTATGAATGATCATACCTTCCTGAATCGGAGTATGGCAGGCTTTCACATCCTGTTGTTCGCTGCCTTCTCCCAACTCCACCACACATAGCCCGCAGTTGCCATTGGAACGCTCCAGCCGGATATCGTAACATAAATGAGGGATATGGATATCCTCCTGAAGCAAAGCCTGAAGAATCGTCAGATCACCATAGACTTCCATCTGTCGTCCATTGACGGTTACCCTGATGCGTTGCTGCTTCGTTACTTCTTTCATTCCTTACTCTCCCTTCGCCGCCTTTTTCTTAATCGGTCTATGTTTGCAATTGTAGTAATTTTCACTATTTTTTACTGTTTTGTCAAGCCCCTATTTGCTGATTACAGTTTTATCTATAGTTTAACCGCGCCAGAGTGGCGCGGTTATTACGGTAGCCCATAAAAAATTCAACTCTTGATTAGCGCATAATTCCCGTCCAGAAACCTTAAATAGGTACCCTCCACCTCGTTGATAAACCTCAAGGTGTCATCATAAACGCCCAGCTCTTTTAACAACTTAACATCCTTTATCTCATAGAGTAATATCCTCCATCTGTCGTTGTCTTTTTTACATATCTTCTCCCCTTTTTGCAGTTCTTTCAGTCTTGTCCTTCTTATTTGACTCGGCAATTCAGTCCAAAACTCAGCGATTGACAAGTGTTCGATCATCACCAGCTCGTCACTAATCAGGCAGCCCAGAGAGCGGAAAACGCCCTTTTCCGTGTATTCAGCCTGCATCCTGCAAAGGGTAAGATGCTTTAAGACCTTACTATCGTCACCTCCATCACCCAGCTCATCCAAATAACGTTTTAGGACAGGTTCCACATAGGTTTGATTAAAATGAAAGGGATTCAGCTCCTCAAACAGCCGGTACATGCATCCTTCCCAATCATATCGTCGGAAATGATAGGTTCCCATATCCACATAGCTAATGCTTGCCTGACTTCCCCAATCATATTTTGTGACATACTTAATTTTGCTGGAATTATCTCCCCATACATCCTGATAGTATTCTGCCAATTCTTTCTCATTGCATCCCATAACCATAATAGAAGCATGACAGAAGATAAAGAGTGGGATATGGAGAAAACGCACCCATTGCTCATCTCTGATCAGCAGATTCTCAGAAACAACTTCATAAAATTCAGGGTCATGTTTCAGATAGGATAGATAAACATCCTCCGCCAAGAATTGATTGACCCGCAGCACAGGCTCATCCCGATACATAAACATGATAAAGCTTTCCGCGCCAAAGTTTATGAGCTTCTTTATTAATTCCAGGTCTTCCCGGCCAATATAGGACAAGATGATCATATAAAGACTGCTTTCCCGTTCAGGAAGCTCATCTCCCGATATCTCCAAAGCAGCCAGGAGCAGTTCCACAGATTCTTTGGTCTGCAGAAAGTTATAGATATAATAGGGCGTCCCCGTATTAAGGGTCTTTTTCAGTTCTTCTTTCAGCTGCGGATTGAGGCCGCTCTCAGCAATCATCTCTACAATCTGTTCCTCTTCCAGGTCGGTTTCGCCTGGGCCCAAAAGCCAGGTTTCAGCATCTTCCTTAACGGCTTCAAGGGCCCTCTCTTCCTGATCCATACCCCCATGTGACGGCTTGGCGTACGCAGCTTTTTTTCTCGTTAAAGGCACCGGTTCTCTGCCGCATAAGTCGAGTACCTGCCGTCCGAATTCTTTGGTATAGCGCAGGCCGAATTCCTTAAGAAAGTCCGGTATATCATCGACCAACCTATCCAGCTGTATATCCATTGCGAATTCTTCAAGAAACTCCAATTCAGAAAGGATCGTATTCTTTAAATTCTTTTTTATGCGTGGAAAATAAGTCTTATAAAATACACCGTACTCTTCCGGAAACACGTCCCGGAATTTTTCCATAGCCCGATAATGATAGACGCTGAAGGCTTCCTCATAGTAGTTATCAATCACGGCCTTGCCGTTGAAAACCATCCCTTTTTGGCTACAGCGGCCAATAATATCCGGCAGATTATGTAGGTCTGTGTATTGAGCTTCCGGATCACTGCTGCCCATCGTTAAGCAATAATCCTTTATCTCCCTTTCTAAAAACCGCCCAAGGGCAGGATGTCTTTCCGGGTTGTAACAGCGCAGCAGATGAAAAAACCTATGCAGGTGTTCGTATTCATAGGGAAATGTGTCCACATCCCAATTCCAACTGCCGTCATAGTCCCTATAGCTGTCACCATAGTCCTGGTAATGTAAGATACATTCCTCGACAATAAGATCAGCAACTCTCCTGCTGCACTTCATGGATAGATGTTCCAGGAGAAATTGCAGCTGGTTGTATAACGTGCAGCATTGTAAAAGGAGCGGAATATAGTGCTCACCGTTTTCTTCAAGGTGCTGATACAGAAAATCCTGTACGGCCGGCATGCTGAACCTTAACATAACGGCTTCTTCTTCCTCGTCGTAAAACGATTTAAGCATCGTCTTCTCCAGTTCCGCTATGGTCTCGCTCAAATTCTTTACCGTAGTTTGCCTGGTGCAATCATGAATATATTTTTGGTAGCAACGAGCCATATCCGTTAAAAGCATGGGGGTCGAAGAAATCAGCAAAAGCATGGCCACAATTTGGGCTTCCGGAGAGAGATCAACGAAAATAGCTTTCCAGAAAGCACTGGGGTTGTCAAAGTAGTCACATAACTCCTCATAATAGTCTTGAGGAGAACACTCTCTGTCAGGTTCCCTGGCCAGAAATAGCGCCAGCACACGCGGGTTGTAATTCCGGTGACTTACAATCTCACTGGACTTGGCGAACAAATAATCCACATAGTGATAATCAAGCTGTGAGGCATAAAGATGACGAAACAGGATGCTGGCCTTTTCATCCTCGCCGTACTCTTCCATGGTGCAGATTAATGCATATTGAGCCAGGGTTTCTCTGAGGGCAGGATGTTTTTGTAAGCCTTGTTGGAGAATATATTCTCTTGTAGTAAGAATCAGGCGCTTCTGGCCCTTGGACTCAATAATACGCCTGATCAGCTTGTCCAGGCGATTTTCATCGTTTCTTCGTGTATAGTCATCATGAAAGATGCTGCCCCAAAAGTCATCCAGAATGATGACTTGCTTTTGCTGATCATCCATCATCGCGTAGACATCATGAATGGAATTGGCCCAGATGAATCCGGCCAGATTATCCGGCTGCAGGTAGGCCAGAGCCAATAGGTAGGCCATGGTCGTTTTGCCTACGCCGGGCTCCCCCGAGATCACAATGATCTGGTTCTGAGACCACTCCCGCAATGCCTGGCGGTAAATCCTGGTGGGGGCAAAAACTTTTGACGCTTTAATAGCATCTTTCAGATCTTCCGACGACTCTTTGTAGGCAGCCCGGTGCACAGATTCTTTTAACAACTTTTCCAGAACGGCAAGGTTAGGTGACCAGAGCTTGGGATAGGCATACTGGATGTGCTCATAGGATGGCTCTCTGAGCAGACGGTTGATATCCTTGCTGCTTAAAATATCCCTGGTGTTGGTGATATACCCTGCAAAGAGCTCTACAATCTTTGTCTTCTGCTCGGGATTAAAGTCCATTGAGACACCCAGGATATAACGGTCCGGATTCAATTTTTTTACTTTGGGCAATTCCCTATGCTGCAGGCCGCGATACAGCTTATTAAAATCCTGTGGGCAGCGTTTGGCCTGAACAATGATCCTTTGTGTGTTATCCGTATAGGAACCGTCAATCCCGGAATCCCGCCCTTCCTTATAGGTTTCCAGAAAGATGTTATCCCGGAGCTGAAGATATCGCAAACCAGATCTTGAAATTCCAGCGGTTCTAACAAAGCATGAAAATCATAATTGGACATGTTTTTTCCTCCCCAATCGAGTTACCTCAGATCATTGTCAGAAAACTCAAAAGCGTTCTCCCTGAAATAAGAAAAAAACCCCTTTATTCGAATATTATACCATTCGAATAAAGGGATTTTCATGCTGTTCTATTTTTTATTGATTTTGCCAGGTTGTTCCCTTCGCCGCTCAAATTGGCAAGCGCTTGCCAATTTGGTAAGGCGGGACTTTCTGGAGCTCTGTCTTTCCTCCACGACCCGATCCGGTCTGCGGTAAACCGTGCCCGTTTCTCCTTGGGAACGTCTTAGCGGAATGCTCTCCTGAGTGTACTCCAGATCGGCAAGCGCTTGCCAATCTGGTAAGACAGACTGTGGAACCTATACTCCATCAACATTCCTGCCTTTACTCGGAAATTCCCAGCTCAGCCATTAACCCTTCCTTAAGGATTTGGGCGAAATTCACCTTATTTTCTTCTCCCAGATCCTTTAACCATTTGGGAATCATGATGTTTTTGGGAACTTTTTTTCTATCAATGGCCTGCCGGACCTCCAGCGTATCAGCCTCCAGCACAATAACCTCGGCCCCCTCCCGCTTCGGCCAGTCAACAGGATCAGAAGCTTTCGGGATGGGTTTGTTGTCCTTCTCCATATGGTACAGATGAATCCCCAAAGAAAGTTCCGCATCATGATAAGCGTCTTCCTGAGTTTCCCCCTGACAGATCAGGCCCGGCAGATCCGGGAAAATGACAATATATCGACCCGACAGGGCATTGCGCTCCATAGTGGCCGGAAAAACATACTTCATGATCATAATTACCAGTCCTTTTCGGTCGCTTTACTCATAGTCTATGTGGCCAAGATATTAAGTGTGACAAACCCGGTAGACAAATTCCAGGAGTAATCATTTTTTAACGAATCAAGACATCGATGATGTGGCGGCAGCTTTGCGAAGGGTCATTGGTCCATATCTTAAAACAAGAGGCGGTCCCCTGACCGCCCCTTGAGCCTCTTAATTATTTATTACCATAATGCGTACGACAGCTTGCTATAACGATTATCCCATCAGTCATACGATAGACAAGCCGGTTCGTGTTATCGATACGGCGGGAACACCACCCGGTTAAATCGCCGCGCAACTGTTCCGGTTTACCAATTCCATCATAACCATTGTGCTCAATATCCAGTAAAAGTTGATTTATTCTTCTCAGCGTTTTTTTATCTTGACTTTGCCAGTACAGGTAGTCTGCCCAGGCTTGGTCAGTCCATAACTTTTTCATCACTTAATCACCAAGTAAATCATGAGCGGTCAACTTACCTTCGTTGGCATCCTGAATGGATTGTCGTAGCATTTTCATATTCGTTGGGTTATAAAAACCATCCGTATTCAACGTAATATCAAAAGGTATTCCACCTTGGCGAAGGGATTGCCGCACAAAAATATTAAACGCCGTTGTCATATTCAAGCCTAACTCATTGAAAAACGCTTCAGCCTGCTCTTTCAGCTCTTTATCAATCCGGATATTCAAGTTGGTCGTTTCAGCCATTTTATTCAAACCTCCTTACCAATATTTATTGGCTATTACTTATATTTTACTTCATTTTATGTTCAAAATCTAATCTTTGCACATAAATTTATAGACAAATTCAACCACTATACGTAAAATTACTTCCCGCCTCTCTCCCGGAAATATCCAAATAAAATGTCATGATAGCGAATACAGCAACTGTTCCAAAATAAGCATACAGGGCAATAGCCAATACAGCCAAAATAGCTGAAGAAGTAATGAGTGCACTCACTGCGAGGCCTATTAAAGTTGTAATAAGGGCAATGGGTATGATGAATAAAAGCACTTTGCCTAAATCGGATTGAATCCGGGCCAAGGAAATTTGGGCTGCCTCGATAAGTCCAGCATTATCAGCAACGATAACATAATCCCAAAAAATTAGGTAAAAGGACAGAATCAGCAAACCTATCATGAGAAGCAGTGCAAGGGGCCCTAAGTCGATCCAGAACGGCGCGGAAACCAATAATAGAATGAGCATGAGTAACGCCTGTGCCAGAAAACGGCCAAAAAATTGTTTTCCTGTTTGTATATAGGTGCTTGCACTGACTTCCTGCTCATTAATTCCTGCCAGGATACACCCCAGAAACCCTCCTTTGAGAAAAGCGCCGGCCAGTAGATAAAGTACAGCTATCAATACAATCAAAAAAACATTGTCTAAATAGCCATAAGGTAAATTAATGTTAAAGGTATCCGTACCCTGATTCGCAGTATTTAAGACCTGGGTAATGCTTGGCAGCGCCGAGGGAATGGTCAATTTAAGGGTAATTCCCTGTACAGATCTCAGGATAGTCCCCAGTTGCAAAAGATCAAGAATTATGGGAACCAACAGCAAGGGATAATACTTGTTGGCCAAATGAAAGCCTTTGCTCAGATTCATCTTTTCATCTCCTCCAAAGTTTCCTACATTAGTATAGTTCAGTGTTTTTCCCTTATTTCCTTCCAATTTCAGCAAGTCAAGTAAAAAGAGCCCCCTTTCAATTCATGAGATTATAAAGGGCTCAAAAGACCAAAGGCATATCGCTAAACGTTCACAGATTTGTTAACTCTATTTCTCTTTCTCTCTTAACTCCCTAGCAGCAAACGCAATCAACTCCTTCACAGTTGGTACACTATTCTCACGCTCAACACTTTCCTGAACCATCTTTTCTCTTTCAGATCTACTCGGCCTATTATAGGCATGCTCAATTGCAGCCTGCATATCTCTTTTAACTTCCGTAGCAGATACCCCATGCTTTTTGGCTACCTTGCGATAAATTCTTCTCATATTCATGGTCAATCACCTCATCAACTAATCTCATAAGACATTAATTAGATTATAGACGATTAAATAATACATTTCAGCATATTTATTTAATTTAATCGTCCGATATCACCAATACTATCTATTAGAATCAGATGGAGGTGATCTTATGGACGATAGCTTTATTCGCAGCAGAATCAGTGAATTACGGATTCAGAAAAATGTTTCCGAACGAAGTATGAGTATTGACCTAGGGCATAGTCCCAGCTATATACACAGCATAGTTTCCGGCAAAGCTCTGCCATCCATGACCGAGTTTCTCTACATCTGTGACTATTTCAGGATCTCCCCAAAAGAATTCTTTGATGAAGGAACAAGCTATCCGACTTTAATCAAAGAAGTCATTAATGATTTAAAGGCCTTGGACGAAAAGCAAATAAGCAATATTCACGAGATCATTAAAGGTCTAAAAAAATGAAGCAAGTTAAACAACCTGCTTCATTTTTTATTATTTAGTTTAAACTAACTTCCTGCCCCTAGTGGTTCTGCAAGAAACTCAATTCGGGATAGCTGTTGTACAGAAAACACTCTTATGTTTGGAAAAATATGCTACACTAACAGTACAGGCTGCTCTGGGACGGTTAGCTCCTTCCTTTTCGGAAGGGGGTGGTATGATGACGGTTTACGAAGCACTGACATTTGCGATTGCATTTGCCACGCTTATAGTATTAGTCATAACCAAAAAGAAATAACCGCCCCTGCTTAACGCGGCGGTTATTCCTTAATATAACCAACAAATTGAGCTAACCGTTTTCCGGTTAGACAGCCTGTAGGGCTGACGTGTTTGCACCACGTCGGTCCTTTTCTTATATTATATCCAGCACCAGAAGAATATGCAAGTATTCGAAAAATGTGTTAGAGATAATCACAGCCGCAACACAAACCACGCAAATAACGAGACAAAACATAAACCTCAACAAACCAATTCCACCATCATAAATAAGAAACTTCTCTAACTCCTCAAACTGTCTTTGCACAGTTATTACCAAACATAAGCCAATAAAACAGCACATACTATTTTATCACGTATTCTATATTAGGAGTTGATAAATTATGAATTGCCCTTTTTGCCATATCCATAATCCAATCGTGGAGAACGAGCTGGCCACTACTTTCTACGACAGTCACCCTTTAAATCAAGGGCATCTTCTGATTATCACCAAACGGCATGTCAGCACTATCTTTGATGCGACTCCTCAGGAAAGGCTGGCTATTTTTTCCCTGCTTGATATATGCAAATCCCTGCTTGATCTTGCATTTGAACCAAACGGTTATAATATCGGCATGAATTGTGGCGAAGCAGCTGGGCAGACTGTTTCCCATTTGCATATTCATTTGATCCCCAGATACGCGGGTGATATGGAATCTCTTAAAGGAGGAATAAGAGGATTGATCCGGAGGGACGGAGGAATATACGGCCTTTCCAACCAGGATAAACAACGTGTTCCGATGATAGGAGCATCCTTTTCCACTTGAGCAGAAAACACCTCTTTTTTCCAGGTGATATACCCAGGAATAGAGGTGTTTTCTATAACTAATGAACAGCCCATTTTTTCTGGAAAGATTTGCAGCTCCACAACTTTTGCCGCTACTCCACGAAGGTGATTTTATCCTTGTCCGGGACATGGGGTGGTTTTGTCGTATTGGCATGCCCTAACAGCACCGAACAGCCAAAAGCATAGCCTTCAGGGAACCCCAACCGCTTGCTGAATTCTTCTGCCCGCAGGCCGCTGGCAAAGGCCAGGCCGGTATACCCGCACATAATATTGGCTATCCCCAGGGATGTGGCGGCCAGGGCGATAGTTTGGCATAGGATACCGCAGTCCACCAGGGCGGGACCATATTGGGTCGGATCAATCGGGACAACAATCATGCAGGGGGCTCCGTAGAACAGCCTGCCGCCCCGCTCCATAATTCTGTTATAAGAGGATTGATCCTCCATGCCGGCAAGATAGGCCAGCCCTTCCGCTTCCATTTCCTGCATCAGTTCTTTGTTCTTGACCACAATGACCCGCCAGGCCTGACGATTCATACCACTGGGAGCCTGTATCGCTGCTTCGGCTATGGCCTGCAGCAGTTCATCCGAGGGCATTTCATTCTTGAAATCGCGGCAGGAATACCGCTCGGCTATTACCTTCAAGGTTTCATTCATCATGCATTCCCCTTTATTCTATAGTATTTTTCTTGATTCTATAGTATTTCATAGAAGCATTCTTTAGATACCAAGGCTTAAAATGCTTCAGCTGCTTCGGGCCGAATGATTATTACTGTTCCTTCTCCTCACGTTCCTCACGAAGGTCTTCCTTCATGATCCGGTGGAGTTTATCCAAGAGTGCAATCAGGGTCGCCATATCCTCTTCCCCCATCTTCTCCAAATAAATCTCCAACTTTTTCTGCATCTCATGAAAGGCTACGCCCAAGGCTTCTTCCCCAAGCTCAGTCAAACGGACATAGACCATGCGGCGGTCACTTTTAGGCGTAATCCGCTCCACATAATTCTTGTCTTCCAGGGAGTTAATCATTTGTGAAACCGCCGGTTTGCTGATCTCAAGGTGCGCACTCAAGGACGAAATGGTTATTCCTCCCTCGCCTGAGTGATGCTTAATCAGCTTCAGCATCATAATTTCCCGGTGAGGAATTTCCCCGTTTCCCCGGAAATTCAAGCTCAGCTGGCGGAACTTTTTGATGCTCTCTAACAATCTCACCGTCTTACTTTCCTGCATGAGGCTTCCCGTCCTTTCCTTATGCTTTCCTTCTATTTCTATATTTCATTTAAATTTCCCTTTTTTATCCCGGACTAGATAACCGGACCGCTGCCCAACGAACATCAATTCGCTGCAACGGTCCTTTTGTTTAGGAAGAGCTCATCCCTCCACAAAAATCCTACCTCAGCTCTACATCACAGATCATTCCCGCCTTAAACAGGCTATCCGGATTCTCAAGCAGAATTTCGATTTGGAACATGCCGGTTTTAGCATCTGAGGCAGGAGCGATATTGACCACTTTACCTTGGGCGGCGGCATTAATAGCCTGCACTTTAACCTCAGCTGTACTGCCGACTTTTATCTTCGCAATATTCGTTTCGGTCACATTGATATGCACTTTTACCTGTTGAGTATTGACCAAGGTCATGGCGGCTGCTTGGGGCGAAGCCATCATACCCACCTCAATGGTTTTGGCCGCTACTTCACCAGCCATCGGCGCTCTCACAATACAGTCGTCCAATTTCTTTTGGGCAATGTCCAATCCGGCCTGAGCGCTGGCCATTTGAGCGGCGGCTGCATCAACAGCTCCTTTAGCTGAATTCTGAGCCGTTTGCAGTTGGGCATGGGTGATCTCCACTTTGTCTTGGGCATTGTTCAGCTCTACCTCTGATACCGCTCCGCCATCATAGAGTGCCTTGATGCGGATATAGTTATCCATCGCCTCATTATAGGCAATCTGGGCTGGGGTAACAGCGGTTTGGCTGTCATAGGAAGCTTTATTATGATTATAGGAAGCTGCGGCTGCATTATAATTGGCAGTAGCCTGCTTTACCTGCAACTCCAGATCCGTGCTGTCCAGTTGGAACAACACATCTCCCTTTTCCACACGCTGGCCGATGCTTACATTAATCTTGCTGACTTTACCGGCAACATTGGGGATGATCCCCATCTGCTCGGCGGCTTCAAGGACACTGCTGTAATGAACAGCCTGCTGGGAGTCGGTGTTTTCGCCCCCTTGAGCACCTGACGGAGTGTTGACAGGTTCTTCCTTAATGTGAATTTTCACTGTGGCATTCATCCCAAAGGTCAAAGGCAGATTATCCTGGTTGTCAATCACCACTTTGACAGGGATCAACTGGGTTACCTTGGCATAGGTGCCGCTGGTACTGAAGCTTGAGGCGCCGGAGAAATACGTTTGGGTAGCCCGGTCGATCTCCTGAACCCTCCCTGGAAAGGTTACACCGGGATAGGCATCCAGCTTTACATCCACCCGTTGTCCCACCTTAATCCTGGCAATATCTGTTTCTTCGATATTCACCCCGATATAAAGGTGATCCGTATCCGCAATGACCGCCAATTGGGAAGCAGGGGTCACTGCTTGCCCTTGAATTGAGTTATTTTTAATGACCGTGCCCTGAATCGGTGAAGTGATATAGGGTAAAACTGCCTGGCGTCCGAGAACTTGATTCTTCTCTACCAGATCACCCTCTTTTACCTTCCACTCCAGCAACTCCCCTGAAGCATTGGGGGTGATGGTATACATTTTCGCTGTGACTTTAGCATTATCCGTGGTGAAATAGCGGCTGTTCTCATTAAAATAGTAAAACCCTGCACAACCGGCAATCAGGACGATAACCGTTAAGATGGCCAGAACTATCCCTTTCCTGCTTTTTTTGCCTTTGACTTGCTCTTTCAGCTGTTGCTGTTCTTCGCTCTTTAATTGCACTCCCATGATACGCTCCTCCTTTTTTCAATCCAAGGAAATCTTAAACTGCTTCGGCCTCTTCAAACTGGCTCTGATAGAGATCGGCATAGAATCCATTCTGGGCTAACAATTCCTCGTGATTTCCTTGTTCCACGATATCGCCGTCTTTTAATACTAAAATCATGTCCGCATCCCGGATCGTGGAGAGCCTGTGGGCAATCACGAAGCTGGTCCGGTTGCGCATTAAGTTTTCCATGGCTTTTTGAATCAGGATCTCCGTTCGGGTGTCCACGGAGCTGGTGGCCTCGTCTAAGATCAAAATCTTCGGGTCGGCCAGGATGGCCCGGGCAATGGTAAACAACTGCTTCTGTCCCTGGGAGATATTGCTGGATTCTTCATTAAGAACCATATCATAGCCCCCCGGCAAAGCACGGATAAACTCATCACAATGGGCCGCCTTGGCTGCTTCCATGACTTCTTCATCCGTCGCCGCAAAGGTACCGTAGCGAATATTTTCCTTAATCGAAGCATTATAGAGCCAGGTATCCTGAAGCACCATGCCAAACAAGGAGCGCAGATCATGGCGGCTGAAGTCATAAATGTCATGATCGCTGATCAGGATTCTGCCACTGTCAATTTCATAAAAGCGCATTAAAAGTTTCATAATCGTGGTCTTGCCAGCCCCGGTGGGACCGACAATGGCGACTCTCTGGCCGGCTTTGATGTCCGCGGAGAAGTCATGAATAATTTGTTTATCCTTGCTGTAGCCAAAACTCACATGTTCAAAACGGACATGGCCGCTGAACTGATCCAAGGTGACCGGATGAGCTGTTTCCGGGGTTTCTTCCCCTTCCGCCAAAAATTCAAAGACCCGTTCCGCCGCTGCCGCTGTGGACTGCAGGGTATTGGAGATGGAAGAGAGCTGGGCTATGGGCTGGGTAAAGGAACGCATATATTGAATGAAAGCTTGAATGTCCCCGATGTCCACGACCCGTTTAACAGCCAGGTAGCCACCGAGAATACTGACCACCACGTAACCCAGGTTGCCTACGAAACTCATCACCGGCATCATAATGCTGGTGACAAATTGGGATTTCCAGGCCGAATGATAGAGTTGGTCGTTGACCCGTTCAAAAAAAGCCACGGACTCCGCTTCCCCATTAAAGGCCTGCACAATAGTGTGACCGCCGTACATTTCCTCAATATGGCCGTTAAGCTCGCCCAGGGAGTGTTGCTGTTCCCTGAAGAAGCGCTGAGAGCGTTTAATCACCACGCCCACAATCCCCAGGGATAAGGGGATAACCAGCAATGCGGCCACGGTCATCATCCAGCTGATGGACAGCATCATGATCAGAATACCGACGATGCTGGCCGCTGAAGTGATGATTTGATTTAAACTCTGATTGAGGGTCTGGTTGATCAGATCCACATCATTGGTGATCCTGGACAGGACCTCCCCATGGCTTCTCGTATCATAATAATTCAAAGGAACTCGGCTCATTTTCTCCGCAATCTCTTTGCGCAGCCGGTAAGTGACATCCATGGCCACCCCGGACATCAGGTACCCTTGCACGTAGGAGCAGATGGAGGAGATTACATAAAGCACCACCAAGGCCCCAATAATTTTACCGATATAATTGAAATCCGTCAGAAGCCCCGTCTGGTTATACCAGGCGAATAACCCTTCCGCCAGTTTCGTGGTGACTTTACCCAGCAATTTTGGTCCCACAATCGTAAATACAGTGGAGAAGAGGGCAAAGAAAACCACGATGGAAATCGTTGTCTTATGGGGAGTTAAATATCCCGTCAAGGTGCGGAGTGTTTTATTAAAATCCCTGGCTTTCTCGCCCCCGCCGGGCCCACCGGGCCCTCCAGGGGGACCGCCAAAAAATCCTCTGCCTCCCCCCGGACCCTGGCGACCAGGCCCGAAACCTGTTTGTTTTTCTGCAGCACTCATCTCGCCAGTTCCTCCTCACTTAATTGCGAATAGGCGATTTCCTGATAGACTTCGCATGTTTGCAAGAGTTCATTGTGAGTCCCTTTACCTACAATACGGCCATTGTCCAGGACAATAATTTGTTCGGCATTCATAATCGTACTGACCCGCTGGGCTACCAAAAGGATCGTGCTGGTCCCGGTTTCCCGCTGCAAAGCCCCCCGCAGGTTCCGATCGGTCTTCAGATCAAGGGCGGAAAAGCTGTCATCAAAAAGGTAGATTGGTGCATTTTTTACCAACGCTCTGGCAATGGACAGACGCTGCCTTTGGCCTCCGGAAACATTGGTGCCGCCCTGGGCGATGACCGAGTCATAGCCTTCTTCCTTGGCCGCGATAAATTCGGTGGCCTGGGCAATCTCGGCTGCCTTGGCTAAGGTCTCCTGGGTGGCCTTTTTATCTCCATAGGATAGGTTGGAGCGGATGGAACCCGAGAAAAGAGTGCTCTTTTGGGGAATATAACCGATCTTTTCCCGCAGGGATCGCCGGGTGACGGTGCGGATATCCTGGCCGTCCACCAGGATTTCACCGGCAGTTACATCATAGAAGCGCATGAGCAGATTCAGCAGGGTGGATTTACCGCTGCCTGTAGAGCCGATAATGGCTGTGGTCTGACCTGCTGGGGCAAGAAAATTAATATTATGCAGAACCGCATCTTCCCCTCCGGGATAAGCAAAGTTCACATTCCGGAATTCAATCGTCGGCTGAAACTCTTCCCGGAAAGAGGCCGGTTCCTCAGGGTCGGCAATGCTTTCCTCTTTCTCCAGAACCTCGGCAATCCGATCTGCCGCCACCGCTGCCCGGGGGAACATAATAAACATCATGGACATCATTAAAAAGGCCATAATGATCTGCATGGCATATTGCATATAGGCCATCATGTCGCCGATACCCATTTGAAAAGCTGAGACATGTTTGGCACCCACCCAGACGATAATCACCGTAACCAGATTCATAATCAGCATCATGACCGGCATCATCAAAGCCATAGCCCGGTTGACGAAAAGGTTCGTCTCCAGCAGATCCCGGTTGGCTTTGTCAAAGCGGGCGCCCTCGAACTTTTGGGTGTTGAAGGCCCGGATCACCAGCATTCCTTCGATGTTTTCCCGAGCCACCAAATTCAAGCGGTCGATCAGGGATTGAATGAGTTTAAACTTGGGGATGACCACGATAAATAAGATGACCACGACCCCGATGAGACAGAGAACGGCAATCCCGATAATCCAGGACATGGACGAACTGCTGGAAATGGCTTTGATGACCCCGCCCACTCCCAGAATCGGAGCATAAAACACCAGGCGGATCATCATGACTAACACAGTTTGCAATTGGGTGATATCGTTGGTGGTCCGTGTAATTAAGGAAGCCGTGGAGAAATGATCGAACTCAGCATGAGTGAACTGCTCGACTTTCTTAAAAACGCCCGAACGCAAATCCCGGGCCACCCCTGCCGCCGTCCGCGCAGCAAAATAGCCCACCATCACGGAAGCGGCCGTTCCCAGGAGCGTGATCAGGAGCATGGTCGCCCCCGTTTTCAGGATATAATTCGTATTTCCGGTCATGACTCCGGTATTGACGATATCCGACATATAATCCGGTAAAGCCAAATCACAGTTGGCCTGTAAAAACAGCAAGGCAACGGCACCAAGAATATACCCGTAATAAGAGCTAAGATACTTAACTAATTTAACCATATAACCTCCTCCACCCCATGGTCAGGTAATTTGTCCAATTATTAGCATTGAAAATGTCATAGAGTTTTTTCCTGCAGTACTTACGGGCTATTCGGTAAGTATATTAAAAGTTAATTAACTTAATAATTAACGTAGTCAAGTTTAATATTCTTATCTTCTTTTGTCAACAGGGTTAAGATATGTGAATTTTTAGGTTAAATGAGAAAGTATAGTAGGCAAGCTATGCCTTCTGGTAGTAAATAAAAAACGCCCCTGCGAGGCGTTTTAAGAAATAGGCAGCATAATTATATCTATCATTCCGGTACACTATAGCTTATATTTTTTCAGTTTCACATCAAGCTCTTGCGTGATCTCATCTAATTTACGGGTAACTTCATTCATCTCTTCCAATATGGATACCTGACCGCCGGCTGCAGCAGCGATCTCCTCACTTGAGGCAGCAGCCTCTTTCGTAACAGCGGAAATATTCTCAATAACCTTTAAGACCTCATGGCGATGATTCTGAATTGAGGTCATCCCTTGCTGGATCATGGCGATTTTCGAACTGATCGATTCGGTAGCTTCGGTGATATTTTGGAAAGCGTCATTGGTATGTAAGGCAGCTTCATTCTGCTCCTGGGAGACAGCCTGAACCCGCTGCATGGAAACGATAGTCAGGGTTGACTGATTTTGAATGGTGTGTACCAAGCTGCCGATTTCCACAGTGGATACCCGGCTTTGTTCAGCTAATTTCCTGATCTCCTCTGCCACTACAGCAAATCCCCGCCCGGATTCACCGGCCCGGGCTGCTTCGATCGCCGCATTTAAGGCCAGCAAATTGGTTTGTTCGGCAATACCTTCCACCGACTCCAGAAGCTGCTCAATATTCTTAGTGGAGTTGGTCAGGCTTTCGATGGTTTGATAAATCTGTGCCAGAGCGGCATTGGTTTCCAGAGACTTTTCCTGAAGAAGGTTGACCGACTGCAGCCCGACGCTGTTCAGCTGCTTGATGTCTTTTGTATCATCGCTTACTCCCTTGAAACGGTCCGACAATAATTCGATTTCCTGGGAGAGGTTTTCCATTTTCTCTACCCCATACTGAACCTCATCGGCCTGCCTGGAAGTGCCCTTGGCAACTTCTTCAATGGATTCAGAAATCTGGCTAACTGAGCATAAGGCTTCTTCAGCTTTGCTCCTGGTTTCCTTGGAAATTTGAATAATGGCATGAAAAACCTTGACAAAGCTCGTAAGTGAACTACCCCCGCTTACGCCTCGCTAAGAAGCGGGGGCTTCTTGGCAAAAGTTTGGACGTTGGCTTCCTGCTTCATCGACCGCCGCCCTCTGCCTTAGCATTAGGTCTTACACGATTTCCACAGGCGTAACTTCGGGCGGTTCCCGCCCTATAGAAAACTTATACTTAGGCTATTTTACTCAGACCACGGGCCAGGATGAGCTTGGAGCTTACCAAGTCACGATCCATCACTAATCCACAGGACGGGCACTCATGGACCCTGACGCTTAAGTCTTTGGGGACTGACTCTCCACATAAGCAGCTCTGTGATGTGCCCTTGGGGTCAACCAGGATGAACTGTTTTCCTTGGCGTTCACATTTATACCGGATGTAATTTCTGAACTGACCCCAGCCCGCATCATGAATACTTTTGGCTAACCGCCGATTCCGAACCATGTTGTGTACCTTGAGATCTTCCATGACGATAAGATCATAGCTTCTGACCACTCTAACGCTTGCTTGATGGAGAAAGTCCTTGCGCTGATTCGCTATTTTTGCATGTATTTTAGCTACTTTTACCTTGGCTTTCCCTCGGTTGTGTGAACCTTTCCTTTTGCGGGAAAGCCTCCGCTGGGCTTTAGCCAGTTTTTTCTCCATCTTACGATAATACTTCGGGTTATCAATCACCTTTTCGTCAGAAAGCACAGCAAAATGATTCAAGCCCACATCGATCCCCACAGCTTGGCTGGGATTTTCAACGGGGGCAACATCCGGAATCTCAGCAGTAAGATTGGCGAACCATTTTCCTCCATGATATTTGATATTGACACGTTTTATCGCTTCCACCGGAAATTTCCGGTGAGTCTCCATCTTCACAAAACCTAGTTTGGACAAATAAATATAACCTGCTCTACCGAAGGTTCTTTTCACGTTATCGACTTGAGGGTAAGTCAATGATGAATAGTGATCGCGGTTTTTGAAACGGGGATACCCGGCTTCCTTGGCAAAGAAATGCTGATAAGCGCTATCTAAGCGGCGTAGAACATCTTGGAGAACTTGACTGTGAACTTGGCTGTACTCGGGATGGGCTTTCACGAATGCCGGTAAGGCATTCTGCTGCTGGTTATAGGTTAGGCCATGACCAGTTTCCTTGTAAGTTACCTGCCGTTCGTTCAGGGCGTGGTTGTAGAGTTTGCGGCAAAGCTTCAGGGTATGAAACAGCTTTTGTTCTTGTTCGCGAGAGGGATAGACCTCATAGCGATAGACCATTTGCACAATCTCACCTCTTCTCCCCTTGAGATTCGATATATTTTTTGAGAATATCCAAAGGTGCTCCGCCGGTTGTCACCATACAGTAGCTTTGAGACCAGAAATACTCCTTCCGGAGTTGGTGACGAAGGTGAGAGAATTCTTTCTTGATCAGCCGGGATGATGCGCTCTTGTAAGCATTGATGTACTTGGATAGCTCAGAATTAGGATGAGCTTTGAAGACGATGTGAATATGATCACGATCATGGTTGTATTCCAAAAATGTAATATGATAGTTTTTTCCGATCGATTCCCCGATCTCCCTTATACGGAGGGCAATCGTATCATCAATGACCTTTCGGCGGTATTTAACAACCATAACTAGATGATAGGTAAGTAAGAATACTGAATGATTGTTATTATCCAACTTTGCCATATAATCAGTCCTTTTTTATCTACGACTGATTATATTATATCGGAATATTCTACCAAACACTATGGATTTTTGTGAATGCGCATAGAGCGATTCATCCCCCGCCTGTGGAGGACGGGGGACTTCTCGCAAGTCATGTTAAACCCCGAATATCTTCAATAATCTCATTAAAAGATGACGAGATTTTACCGATAAAGCCAAGATCCTTAAATTCGGCAAGGCTTGAATAATCCCCTTCTCTGAACTGAAGGATTTGCTTTTCAAATTTGGCTAACAATTTTTTGTTGGCAAAACCGGAGAAAATGGCAATAATGCCGTAACCGACGGTACGATCAGCAAAAGCAAAGGGATAATATACCAAATATCAAGAATTCGCCAAAGAATAACCCCTAAACCCAAGCTCAATAAAAGATTGACCATGAATGAGATAAATTTAAAATTGCCTATAAATTTTTTGTAATTCATTTTAAATTTCATAGTTCATTGCTAATAAACATCTTAATTGCTGATAAACACCTAATTGCTGAATAAAACCTTTATAGCAGACAATGATGCTACAGCATCCTTTTGCTCCTCCGCCAGCATGATATGAATGGAAGTACCAAATAATGCACCCAGGGTAATCCTGGATAATAGTGACGGCGAATAGCCTTCACTATTTTGTGTTGGGGCAATATCCTTGATAATGTATTTTTCAATCAATGCTGTAGAGTCGTCGAAAAGCTGGCGAAGAGGTTCCCTGAAGGTATCGGACCAAAGAGCCATGCTGGTCACATCAAAGAGCAGCTTGAACAATCCCGGATTCTTGAGAAGCGTGTCCTGAAAAAACTCGATCAGGCAGGCCCTTTTCTCTTCTTCCGATTTGCCTTGGCTTAATTTATCTTCTAATTCCTGCAAATAGCGTTGAGCCAAAGCCCTGATGACCTCAATGAATAATCCCTCTTTGTTTTTATAGTAATAATTGACCTGACTCAGGACGACTCCGGCCTCATCGGCTATATCCCGCAGGGAAACACTGGCATAGCCCTTTGTGGATATACATAGGACAGCTGCATTGAGGATTTTTTCAGACTGACCGATTTCTTTCTTTTCATACATAATGATTCGCTCCTCTGGGTGGATCTAAACACTACAGACTTAATTCGGACGTACGTATGATTTGAACTTAGCATGAAACTGCCAGAGAGTCAATTGCCTGCGCCATTATATTTAACCCTTAATCTGTTCCCCTCATTCGTACTCCGGCCTGTAAAACACCTTTGCCAAATCCAGATTCAAGCCGGGGAAATCAGGATGGGCAAACATATCCCCCGGACCACTGACAACTATCAGAACATAACGCTCATCTCTAAGCACAAAAGCTTCCAGGATGTTCTCTTCAGGATCAACAAGCCAATAATGGGGAATCCCTGCCCGGCGGTAAATCTCCAACTTGCGGAGACGGTCTTTCCGGCGATTGGAGGGTGACATGACTTCCACCACCAGATCACAGGGTCCGTCAATACGCTCCGGACGCATGATGCTTCTGCGGCTGCCGGAGATAAAAAGGATGTCCGGCTGCACTACATTCCTGGAGGTCAAGGTAACATCCAGAGGCGCCATAAACAGTTCACCCTCCGGATCAAAGCCTTCAAAGAAATCAGCCAGCTGCCGGGACAAAGCAAACACAACCCTCTGATGATGGGTGGTCGGTGACGGTTCCCTGATCAACATCCCTTCCAGCACTTCGAACCGGTAGCCCGGTTCTTCCGGAATTCTGACATAATCTTCATATGTATACTCGCCTTGTTTGGCATAACCAAAGCTTTCTTCTTTGACAGGCAGGTCTTCTGCAGATATCTTGCCTGCGGTCAGAGCCGCCAGCACAGCCTCTTTTTCATAGCGGTATTGTTTTTTGCCCAACTCCATAACAGGTATCTTTTTTTGCCGGGTATATCTCCAGACTGTATCCACCGACAAGTTCAGCATTTCCGCCACTTCCTGGGCCGTCAGCAAACTACCCATAGAGCCGCCTCCCTTATCTTTTATCAGTATAATTATACAACTGGAAACAACTATAATCAATTATGATCAATTAAAACCAACTTTATAAATACAGGACTCTGCCTTTTAAGTATAAAATATTTTATATCACCTTATATCACCGCTCTAAAAAACAAGCGATGGCAGAAAAATCTCCATTGCTTATTCCGTCAATTCTTCCCTAACATGAGTCAGCTTTTCCGGAACCTCCCATTGATTATATAATTTCTTCTTCAGGCTGCCGTTCTTTATTTCTTTTCCTAGTCGGAGAGTTTCCAACAACGCCCAATATTTATCGATCAGTGCTATGATGAGAGCTTCTTTATATTTGGGGGGCGTCACAGTCAAAGGCCACATATGCCTAAGGATAATGTCCTTTTCCCGATCATTTAACTCAAAAAGCTCATAGGCATTTTCCAGAGCCGTCAGGGGATGGGTAAACCCGTGCAAACCATTGTCAGGTTTGGTGGTATGCCAGTCATACAGGAAGAAATCATGCAGCATTCCTCCTCTGGCAGCCGAACGCCAATCAAGCCCCAGCAGCCTGCAGACTTTATACCCGGTGTAAGATACGTATAAACTGTGTTCCAGGCAGGTTGTCCGGCCATGCTGGATGAAGTCTTCCATCATCAGGACTGATTCATGATCCAACAAACCCTGAAGGCACTCCTTATATTCAGCCAAACTATTGAAATTTGCTCTTGAGCTCAGTCTTGAGCTTATCCACTTTTTCATTGAGGATGCTCCTTACATCACGATTGATGATGTCGGCATTTAAAATGAGCAGGCGTGGGAAAGCCTGAAAAATGCGCCTGTAACGAAGAATTTTCTCATAGTATTTAAGCAGTGAAAAGCTGCTGTGGTTTAGAATGGCATTGCGTAAGTCTAAAGTATCGGCTACTGATTTAATTGTATCGACGAGGAAATAGACAAAGAGCAATGCGGAGAGAGCTATTTTGATCTCTGACGGTATGAAGAGAACGAGCCCGGCGATCCCGGGATGAACGATTTCCAGCAGAACCAAGGCCAGCACTCCCCACAAAAGGGAGTACTTCAGGCAAATATAGCCGTGGAGGTTAGCAAAATCTTCACTGTAATCCCACCATTTGCAATGGAATACTTTTTCCAGCATAAACCCGGTAATGTATTCAAGCGTCGTGACCAGGATAACCGCCACAGCAATGCTGGCGATACCTGCTGCTAAGGCGCCAGAGAAAATCGTTCCTACCCAGGTTGAGGATACTATAATTAAAACGGCACCCAAACCATAGATGGGACAAAAAAATCCATTTAAAAATCCGCGATTGACAAATTTCTTGTGCGTAATACTGGCATAGATCGTTTCCATAATCCATCCTAAACAGGAATAACAAGCGAAGAGCAAAAAGATATCCAAGTAATTCATAACTCCGGTTTCCTTTCTTTTTACGCAGCTTTGTATTATGGAAATTTAATTCGGACGTATGTACGAATTGATTTTAACATAAAACTGCCGGAGATTCAAATGGTGCACCGGTGCAACATTTGAATTTTCTTCCCCCCTCAAAAATTACACCCCCTCAAAACTTCAGTCTGAGGGGGATTGCTTACTTGTCTAGGCTTTATTGATTTCCCAAAAGCATCGTTTCGGTGAAACGATTTTCTCCTCTTTCTTGAGGGTATTCATAACCTTTTCAACCTCTTTCTTATCAATCCCCGTGGCTTCTGCCACATCTCCGGTGCGGGCCGGTTGCTCAGCCTTGGCGAAGAAGTCCAAGACGGCCTTATAATTATCCATTTGAAGTCCCCCTGTTTTTTCGTTTTTTGAGATTGCTTCGCTTGAATCCGACTGCTGTAATTGTGGAATATTATAACACAGAACTTCAGAATTTATAAATATTCATAGGGTTTTACAATTTAAGTTTGTTCAGCTCATCCCGGAAAGCCGGCCTTCTGGGGTACTTGAGAAGCAGGCTCTGCACCACATCCCGGGCTTCTTTTTTTCCGCCTGCCTTCTGCAGTGTCCGGATAGTGGCACAGACTCCCCGATAATGACTGCGGGTATTGGCAAGGGCTGCAGCCTGTTCAATATTGTGCTGAAAGATCCGGCAGACCTCTTCCCGGTATTCAGCCATCAGATATTTATAATACGAATCGATACTGTGGGGATTGGCAAAGACATATTGCATGAGTCTCTCCCACTCCTGCTCTTCCACCAGGATCTGGGCGTATATTCCCCGGTGATCCCTCTTTCTCCCGGCCAAACGCTCAATCAGCTTCGGATAGACATCAGACCATTGATCTGTGGAATAGGTACTTTTCAGATCCTGATAATGCTGGAAGCTTCCCTCCTCCACAAACTCCAGAGCCAGGCTGCGCCGATTATCCAACTGACCGGTACGGATATAGGATTGGTAGCGATGTTCCCTCCAGCGATTCAGCAGTCCGGAGTAGCCTTTATCCTTTTCTTCCCCTTCCAGGCAAAGCTGGATGATTCTTGCTTCATCCCCTTCCCCCATAGCCTGATGAATGGCCATTTCCCTGAATTTGCTGTAGTTCAGATGCTTATTGAGAAAAGCAGTGGCTTGGGCCTCCCCTTCAAATCGGCAATGCAGTTCATATTGAATCAGGAGGATGTTTTCGTTCAGATATTCCGAAGTCCAAGAGTCTTTTTGACTGGCGGTTATAAGTTTCTTCAGGCAATTCTCCATACGCTCTCTTTCCGCCGGTGTAACGATAAACCCGGCACTGCGCCGGAGAAGATCGATTTGGCAGTCGATCCACCCTCGATAACGCCTGTTATCCGCTTCTTCCATGATGAGTGCGAAAATCTCTTTCCGCTCGGTCTCGGTGAGATCCTCCAGCTCCTCCCTCACTTCATCCAGCACCTCAAATCCGTCTCCCACCGCTACGCCAATTCCACCGTCGGAGTCGTCACCATATTGAGTCATATCCACCGCTTCCCCGATCACCAGCAAGGCTAAGCGAACGGCTTGCACCGCCTTGCCCTTGCCCAAGACATCCCTGCTTTTTTCCAGAACCAGCTCTGTTCCCTTTAAAGCTTCCCACATCTGGTCGTACCCAATAAATCCATGGCGGTCCGAATTCTTATCGATATAGCTCTGAATCAGCTTACGGCAGCGCTTGACCTCCTGTTGATCGTTTTCGTCACCGAAGGCCAACTCAATTCTGGTTTTTAATTCCTCGGACTCTTCAGCCAACATAAGCAAAAAATCAGCCAACGCTTCTTGAGAAGCCTTCTCCAGCATTTTCTTGATGGCCTCCTTTTTGGGGTCCTGCCGGCTTTTCGGCATCGGAATAACTTGCTGCTCCTGAACCTCTGATTTCCTTTCCCGTAAGGCAAAATAGACAGCTGCTTCGTGTTTGCAGAACTCACCCAGGTCATAGGGACAGTCACACTCACTGGCTAGAATAGTGTTATCTTCAGCCAATTCTACATAGATCCGATATCGGGCATTTCCCTCCACCTCAGCCTGATAAAGGCCGGCTTCCGTTTCTTTTAAAGAACGGATATGACCATCCTGATAGTATTGATACCCTCTCTCCAGGATCTTCTTTTCCATCTCATGCTCAAAGCTATCCAAATTCATGATTCTGCGCCCTTCTTTTTGTTCACTTAGTGCCTCAATCAAAATACTTCTGATACTTCAAAAACTCATCCTCTGCCAATACATCCAGCTTACCGCCGGTCTGCTGCAGGATTACTTCACGGCAAAGTCCCATGCGGTGCAGCATGGGGGCGATGATCGAGTTGGTCTGCTGCAGGTAGGCGGATATATCCTCAACGCTGATGGGCAGTTTATAACCTTGAGGGCTGCTGGCCAGAACGACCCGGGCATCCCTTAAGGGAGCGACGATTTTCCGATACAAAAAATCTTTGCTGAGCCGGGTATCGGCATATTTAGAAAGCACGGACAAGATCTGCTTTGAAGTAATAAATTTATAGGGATTGCCGTATTGGGCTTCAAAAATCAAATACTTGAGAAAGCTGACCTGGAGGCGTTTCTCCAGCTCCCCATCCCTCTCGTGTTCGCGGATATACCCTCTGGCCTTGCGGAAAGCCAGGTTGGCAATCTCTTGGTTGAAGCGGCTGTTGTCGGCGGCGGGATTCAGGTTCACAGCATTGTCACCGGGAATCTTTTCAATGTTGAGGATTTTCCAATAGAGGATATTCAGATAATCCCCAGTATTTTCTCCATGGAGCTGTTTACCCACCGTTCCGCCGAGCCATTCTGCCAGTTGCGCCGGTCCGCTGTGCCGGCTGGCCACGAAATCAAAATCATACTGGTCAAACAGATTCTGTACCGGCCGCTCTCTTCCGACATAGTCCTTAAATCCGGCCTGAAATTCAGAACGTCCTGTTGGCTCTTCCGCAATCTGCAGTTTCGGATAAGCATGATAGAGATTTTTATAGAGCTGATCATAAAGATGCTTGACAAAGGCCCCTTTAAAGTTGGTCACGGGAACATCCCGAAAGAAACGGCCTTTGTCGGCAATTAAAAAAATCAGATTAAAATCCAGGGGGATCAGCTCATTCAAAACCTTGACCCGCAGTTGCTCCTCCTCAGTGAAGCCGATCTTCTCCAGGGATTTTTCCAACTGGGGAATAGCTGAGTTGGCCACGATGACCGCGCACACAATGTAGAACTTAGAAGTATCCTCTTGGCCGAAATCGAATCCGAAATCCCCCCACTCTTTTATGAAAGCGGTGCGTCCAGGCTGATCGTTCACTTCTGCCCTGTTCAAATCATCCAATGAGATTTGTTGTTTCATGTGTACCTCCCCCGCTTTTTACTTCTTTTTACATCCCAGCCCATCTTCTTGATTTTTACAATGATTCTCCAGTCTTGCCTTATATTCCTGCTTATTCCAGTTCCATTTTCAATTACCTTTCAACTCGTCCCGGCCAGGCCGACGAGATTTCGGGGGAATCAAATCTTCCGCAGAAATCTCCGGGTGAAAGCGGTTATCCATAAGCAGCAAATCAGGAATCCTGCCCCAAAAGAAAACCAATCCGCCCCCTGCTCTACTATTTTCCCCACCCAATAACCAGGCAGAAAGGCTCCCAGGTATTGATAAGGCCTCGGGACAAACCAGACCATCAATAATCCCAGCAGATTGAGACTGGTCAGTTTGGAAATGGCCAGGCCCTCGACCCGGTTGCCGGCTAAGGATACCACCATCATTGCCAGCGCGGCCCCTGTTAAGGTGCTGAGCAACCCGGCGGCGAGGATCTGCAAGAAGGTGAGATGGGCTATGCCGCAAAGCATGGTCACCACGATCAGACAAAGAAAAGACCACACCATCGGCAAGCCTATCCTCGCCGCCAGATAAGCATATCCCTCCAGAGGAGTTATTTGATAATAAGCCCCGGTTCCTTCATCCCTTTCTTCAAGCAGCAGAAAGGCACTGACCATGGCTAACAGCATCGGCGTTAAGATAATGATCATCCCATCGGCTAAAGAATACCATGGCTTTATCGACAAGGCCCCCTGCTGAAACAGCCAGGCATCGGCCTTGGGAATGCCTATTTTGACCAGCAAGCCGAATAGGAAAGGCGCGGCCAGCAGGACTAACAGCATGCCATCATAGGTTATTTGCCGCAAGCCAATTTGGAATAACCTGAGGGTTTGCTTCATAGCTTGCCGCCCCCTTCCCCTTGCAAGGCTGAGGGAACACGCAGCAAGGCAATCCAGATGGAAATCCCCAGCCAAATCATCAGTCCAAATAAAAAAACTATACTTCCCGGTTCAAGCTGGCCCTTAATTGAACCATCGATCAACCGCCAAAGGATCGTGCCCGGCATAATCTCCAAAACCGGATGGCTGATCTGAAAAGTCACTAAGAGGGGCGGGAGTATCAATATCATTCCCACCGGAACCCCCTTGACCATATAGCTGTTGACCGAGTTGGCATAGGTGGCCATCGCCAGGCCCAAGAGAGTAAAAATACAGGAGCCTACAAAGATGCTGCTGAGCAGCAAAGGATAGTCCGCTGAGCCGGGATGGCTGAAACGAACAATAAAGAAAGCGGACAAGGTGGAGATCATGGCCAAAGACAACCCTTTGGCCAAAATATATTCAATTGGCTTCAGCGGCGAAATGCCGTAAAACCGGTGGATTCCTTCATCTTTTTCCAACAGCCAAATGCCCCCGACAAAGAAGAAGCCCAGGGTTGCCGGATCGGTCAGCAGGATGAGGGAGGCACCGATTGCTTTGTGTTGATCGGGTAAAAAGTACAGAATAGCACAATACAATACCGTAATAAAAGCATACAGAAAGTAAAAGCCGTATTTGGCCTGATAGCGTATATCATGGACTGTCGCCATAAAAAGCCTCATTGCAGCTGCCTCCCCGTCAAAGCTATAAAAACCTCCTCCAAGGTCCGCTCTTTGGAGTGAATCCTTAGCAGTGAACCGTTCTGCAAAGCCTTAACAAACTCATCATCCTGGCCCAGTTGGGTGAGGGTGCTCCGTCTGTCCACCGTTCGGCCATCCCTTCTATAGGAATAATTGACCTCCGCACTGCTGCTCCGCTCCACCTGAAAAGCCTGGGGGGTATTCAGGGCTCTAATTTTACCGTCCACAATAAACGCCACCCGATCGCACAATTCCCCGGCATCATGCATGTTATGGGTCGTAAGAATGATGGTTTTTCCCCCTGCTTTCTGCTCCAGCATCATATCCTTTAAGATTCTGGCATTGGCAGGATCAAGACCGCTGGTGGGCTCATCCAAAAAAAGCAGCTGGGGATTGTGCAGCAGGCAGCGCACAAAACCCAGACGCATCTTCATTCCTTTGGAATAGCTGGCTACTCTTTTATGGGCATCATGCTGCAGACCCACCTGCTCCAATAAGGTCAGCGGATCCAGGGTTTTTTGATGATAAAGGGAGGCAAAATACTGGAGATTTTCCAGGGCTGTAAACTTCCCGTAGAAATTGGGGAATTCAAAATCCACGCCAATTCCTTCATAGAATGAACTTTTACGGTGTTTCATTTCCGTACCCAAGACCTGAACCCGGCCTTGATAGTCTCTCAACACTCCTGTGAGGATTTTTTGCAAAGTGCTTTTGCCGGCTCCCGACGGACCGAGAAAGCCAAAAATCTCTCCCTTCCTGACTGTGAAGCTGATGTCCTGAATAACATCCCGCGGAGCACCCGGATACTTATAGAATGCACTTTCTACTTTAATCATCATGGCTTACCTCACAATCTGTTCAATCAGGCTATCCAGCAGCAGGTTTACGACCTCAGCATGGTCCGCTTCTTCCTGCTGCAGATAGGCAATTGCCACATATAAGGCCTGAAGCGCCTTAGCCACCACGGGAAGTTCATAAGCAAACCGAACCCCGTATTCCTGCAATTTGACCAGTGCTTTGCTGTCCTCAAACCCATGGGCGTCCAGCACATCCTGGGGCAGCTTGCGCTGCAAATAACTCATGACAGCAGAATCCGTTTTAACCAGTATGGGATACTCCTTTACTCCCTCGAGCATCCGGCCAAAAGACCGCTTCGTCAGCTCCTGAGGCCGGAGATCCTTATGGTCTGCCAAAAAATCGTCCAGTTCCTGCCACAGCTTCATCTGACACTGTTCAATAATATCCATATATAAATGTTCTTTATTGGTGTAAAAAGCGTAAAAGGAACCTTTGGCAATCCCAGCCGCCTGGACTAAATCATCCACCGTTACTTTCTTCACCCCATGAGCAACAAACAGCCTCTCTCCTTCCCGCAAAAGCTTTTCTCTGATCATTTCTTTTTCCGTATCAGAAAATCTCGGCATCTTCTCACCTCATACAATCTATATGACTAAAATATTATTTTAGTCATATAGATTGTATGCCTTTGCAGGGAAGAAGTCAATATGCTTCTGCCAGACTTCCGGCCTGCCTTTTCTCACACATGAAAAAACGCCCCCTGAGGGACGTTTTAAGGAATAAGGGTTATAGAAAATAAGGGTTATAATGATGCTCTTTATCCTGAATGAGAGCGGATTTTTTCCACATTGCGATTCATCAATTTACGTCCGACGTTTTGATAGGCCCACTTTCTCAGCGGGGATAACTGCTGCTGATGGACTGCCAGGAATTCATCCGGGGAATCAAACACCCCGAAATCCTGGTTGATCCCTTCTTTTTGAATATAAGTGTCATTGACATTCCAGTCGATTTGAGGGTTTTGCAAGTTGTCGGTGGCGGCACCATACCCGCAAAAACTGCCTTCATGTGCAGAAAACTTTTCCTGAAGTTTTTGCAAATAGTCTTTATCCAGAATGAATCCCTCCAGGTTATACCACTGCCCCTTGTATTGGATTTCAACCCAGCTATGCACAATACTCCGGGGAGCAAGACTGTAAATCAGCCCTGTCATAGCCCCTTTCTGCAGTTGTTTATCAATGGTAAAGCCGTGAATCCGGCAAGGCACTCCTACCCCTCTCAAGAGAGCCATCAAGAGGGTTCCTTTAGTATTGCACTGACCATAACCATCCTTCAGCACCTCGGAGGCCGGAATTGTGTCATCCCGATTATAGCCAAAGGGGATGTCATCCCGGACAAAATCGTAGATTTTCCGGATCTTATGAAAACACTCTTCATTTGCCCATTGTTTTTCTTCAATCAAGCTCTGTATGGAGCTGTGACGGAAATCCAGCATGTTGGTTTCCTGCAAGTATTGATTCATTGTGCAATCCTCCCTGACTGTTTGATTACACATTACCGGAATACTGATCAAAAAACTTTCAAAAACTCGCTGTCTTTTATAATATTGGTAGCCGACATGCCGGTCATCATTTTATTGGTATAGGCCAGATGGGACGGACTGTCAAACCCGGCTCTGAGTGCTGCCGTTGTGATAGTTTCCCCAGCAAAGATAGACTCATAGGCCCGCTGCAATTTATGCAATACCAGATAGCTTTTCAAAGGTATGCCTGTTTCATCTTTGAACAAATGGGCTAAACGGCTTTCCGAAAGATACGTTTCCTGAGAAAAATACTTGAGCTGATGGCTCGCATCATCATCCACACAGCAAGCCAGGAGCTCCAAAACTCTGATGATCCGCTCATCGAAAGCCCCTCTATCAGCTCCTTTATCAGCTACCCTATGGTCAGATGTAAAATAAGCGGCAAGACTCTGCACAAAGGACAGAAGGGAACTATGCTCCTTCCGGGCAAGGGCTTTGCGAAAAACCTGCTGCATCACAGCTATATCCGCCTGGGGCAAAACATAAAAACTCTGTTCTTTCAGCAGCCGCCTCGTGGCGCGTCCCAGCTCTGTGGTCGGATCAATCAGCATCGTAAAATGGATATCACCTCCGGCGTTGAAGGCATGCTCCGTATCCATGTTGACCAGCAGGGCATGGCAAGGAATAAGCTGTCCCTTGACTTTAATGTCCGGTTCCTTTTCAATGGAAAGAAACAGCTGCAGCAGCCAATGTTTATGGGAATCCGCTTCCACCCGATCTGAAATTGCCCCAACATTTCTACCGTATTTGATAATGTAATTCATCGTGCCACCTACGTTTTCAACTATGCCGGCCTAAACATATACTTTCGCTTATGCCTTTTGGATATCCTCCCGCAAGCAATAAACCCGGGACAAAACATGATCATCGATCCGTTTTGCCCCGGGTATTCACGCTTAGCTATCTCTGCCTTGGCTAGTTTAGCTGTCTATGCTTTGAGTATCCTTGCTTGGTAAGTCAAAGAGCTTTCTGTCATGCATGCCTTTGCCAAAGCCCATGTCTCCGGGGGTAAAGGTACCGTTCTTCATCGCCTCTTTTTGCTCCTCCAGGCGGGCCTGAGCCTTGGTCAGCCATTCGGCAATCTGCTCATCCGTCATCTTTCCGGAACTTTTCATGGCTTCTTCCTGATCCTGCAAACGGGCCTGGGTTTTTTCCAGCCATTCAGCGATCTGTTCTTCGGTCAGCGGCTCACCGGCTTTGAACATCATGGTGTCGTGATGTCTCTCCAGACCCAGCCCCAGTCCCGGTACCTGGCCCTTATCCAGAGCTTCTTCACTGTGCTGCTTCCTCTGGCTGATGGATTCCTTCAGTTTATCCGCCTGCTCCTGAGTCAGGAGACCGGCTTCCACTTCTTTGTCCACGATTTGCTGCTGAATTCCAAACATCTGCTGAGTCAGGCTTTTGATTTCCGCCAGCTTGGCGGAATCGACCGCATCCGCTCCCAGCACGGTGGTTGCCCCGGCTGCCAGGAGCACCGCACTCAGCACTCCCACCATAAGTTTTTTCTTCATTAAAGATTCCCTCCTTTTTTTCGTCTTAACCCTTTATGTACGCCATGGTCAAGACTACTCTTTCAGCATAACCCTCTTTGCTGAGAAGACGCTTAAAGCAACCTGAGTATCTCTTTAAGGCTTACTGAAAGTTTGCTGAAAAAGTGGAGGAACCTTTTAAACGCCCCAATCTCTCAAAAATGGCTGCAGCCTGATTAAGGCAGCAGCCATTTGCTAATTTGTTCAAGTGTTAATGTTGATGTTGATGTCCAGACATGGCCTGTTCAAATCCAGGTTGTGTCACCAGGATATAGCCTGACAGCAGAATCAATAAGATACCTATCACCGGACGCAGCTGCAGGGTCCACCTGTTCATCTTGAATAATCTTCTTACCCCGGGGACAAAAGCCATAGCCAGCAGGAGACTATGGCCCAACCCGAAAGCTCCTAAAGCTAAGGAAGCGTAAATCATATGACCACTGGCCATCGCCGTTCCGCTCATCATCAGAATAACCGGTGTAGTACAAGGAGAGGGGGCCAACGCAAAAAAACTTCCCAGGACCCAGGGGCTCAGGCCTTTTTGGTAAATATGCCGGAGGGGGCCGTTTTTCCGGGTCACATAAAATCCCGAGACCTTGACGGGAAACCGGAAACCCAGCAGGATTGCTCCGGCAACAAGGTATAAAACGCCTAAGAAGATCGCCCAGTACATACCGGGCAAACGGAAAAGTATCCCCACCCGGGCGGCCAGAGCACCGATCAGCATCAGGGTTAAGGTAAACCCTAAGATAAACTGAATAACCCGGCTATACCCTTCCTGACGTGCCCCACCTATTACTAAGGGGATCATGGCTCCCATGCAGGGATTAATGGACAGAACAATTCCTCCCATAAACATGGAGCCCATTAACCACCAGGAGCCATTTTCCATACCGAGCATCAAAGAGTGAGCTAAGGAATCCATTCTTCACCACCCTTTCTTGACCTTTTAAGGTATTTTTATGTCCAAGAAAGAGGTTAAAGAACCAGAAACGTCCTCATCCCGCTTTGTTTTCGGGAACAATATATTCAGCGCAAACCAATCTTCCGCGGCATCTATGCTGACATTCCCTCCGTATTCCTGTACGGCGAGATCGATGATGGAGATTCCGGCTCCATGACCATCGGGATCCGGCTTCGTGGAAAGCAGCTTCCCTTCATGCCACCTCAATCGACCGCTGTAATAATTTTCAAAGCGCAGGATCACCCAGTTATCCCCTTCAGAAACACGGATGGTCAGCTCTTTTTTGTTTTCTTCAACGTATTGCAGGGCTTGAATCCCATTATCGATGGCATTGCCGAAAATAGTGGCGATGGCCAGAGGCTTCAGAAAGCTGAGCAGCTTGCCATCCAGCAGCAGAATCATCCTTATCCCCATTTGCGAGCATTCCATTCCTTTGCTGATCAGGACGACGTCAAGTGCTTCGTTGCCGGTATGGTGCAATTGGTCGTAAGCATTTATTTCCTGTTCGATCTGCCGGATATATTCTTCGCGTTCTTTGCCATGTTCAGCCACATCAAGGCAGAGCAGATGGTTTTTGAAGTCATGGTACCTGCGGTTCAGGATATCCACCGTTTCTTTCCTGAGCCGGTATTGCTCGTGCTGGCTTTGCAGCATGGCTTCCATGCGCGCCAGCTCGATTTCCTTTTGACCGAGGGCCAGGGTATTGTTATATCCCATGACCACAACCAGACCGCAAAAGCTGCACACTTGAGCGATGATCGCCGTGGTCAGAGGCAGGTTTGTTTGCTCAAAGCCCATGATAAGCCCCAGATTGGTAATATAAATCACGGGGATAATCGCAATATACAGCCAGAGCAATTGACGCCAGCTCTTTTTCTGGTTGGTGTGCATTGATTTGTTAACAAGCCGGAAGCTTGCCTGCAAAAGCAGAAAATAGAGTGCCGTATAGACAATGCGCAGGGTAACGGAGGCCTCGGGAACGGTAAAATTAACCCCATGCAGGGCAAAGGATAAGCGCATGACCGTTTGGCGGAGGGCATGAACACAGAGAAAGATCAGCAGCAGGTAATACACGCCGTTATTGGGCGATATTTGGAATTTAACCATGATATAAGCATATAAGAGGGAATAATAAGCGAAGGTAATGTAAAAAAACTCGTTTTCAATGTCAGGGATTAAATAGACCATTTCCCGGGACAGCATCAGCAGAAAGGCAAATGTCAAGGTCAGGCCTATATTGATCAGCCTATGCTCTTTTCTTTTTTTACAGGCGGAAAGAAAGGAGGCAATTGCCGTTAATTCACAGATTCGCAAACTAAACAAAAACAGATTGTTAAGAACAGAAAGCTCCATTTTAAATCTTGCTCCCCAAATAATTTCCGATGGCGTCCAGAAACGCTTTGCGGCGATGCTTGCTGACAGGAATTCGGGCCGAGCCGACCATGGCATAGTCTTTGCCGACGGACCGTACATAGGCCACGTTAACCAGGTATCCGGCATGGCATCTGAAGAAACGCCCGTCATTCAGCTTTTCTTCAATGCTGTGCAGTGTATCGTTGCAGCGGTAAATCTCCGTATCCGTATGGATGAATAACTTACGCGCCACAATCTCGAAGTACAAAATTCCGGAAAGCTGCAGGTTGACAATTTGGTCAAGCACCTTGAAGCGTACACAGGAGTGGATAGTGCGGTTCAGGCGTTGAGTCGCCCGATAGAGCTTCTGGGCAAAAATACTGTATTCCACAGGTTTGACGATAAAATCAAAGGCCCGCACGGAATACCCCTGCACGGCGTATTGCACAAGGTTGGTTATGAAAATAATAAGCACATTGTCATCGCTTTTCCTGATCTCCTGTGCTGTCGCCATGCCGTTCATATACTGCATGTGAATATCCAGCAAGAGGATGTCAAATTTACCGGAGCTGAACGATTCCAGAAATTCCTCGCCGTCCGGATACACGTGTACAAACAGGGGCTCCCCTTTTTCTGCTTGGAAACGTTCCAGATATTCCTTTAACAGTTCCCGGTCTTTGTTTTCATCTTCAACAATCGCAATATGGATCATGTCAGCTACACCCACCGTATTTGCTTTTGTATCAACTTAATTGGCAAAGATAACTTTCTGTATCTCATCGATGTGAAAAAGCCCTTCTTCAGTGGGTACATACCTTCCATCCAGACAGCTTATAAAGGATTGCTTCAGCAATAGTTGCAGAGACGGACCCATTGCCGCCCCAGCTCCTTCTCCAAAACGCGCAGCAAATTCCTCCTCCGAAAATCCTTCCGCTAATTGCAGCCGCAGAGCGGCGAAGCGTTTCTGCCGGGCCTTCTCATCCAAATACAGCACATTTTCCGTAATCTCTTCGTATTGACCGGCCCATTTCAGATATTTTGCCAAATCTGTCGTATTCGTAATTCCGTATCCGTCCACATAGGACTTGGCCCCGACGCCAAACCCGATGTGATCCATACCTTGGCTCGTATAATAAAAATGCCTGCTTTCATAGCCCTTTTTGGCAAAATGTCCGGCCGCGTATTGGCAGAAGCCTTTTCCTTTCAGGTATTCCAGGCTATACCGGTATTGATCCCTGCACTCCTCAGCGCTTACCCCCTCCTGCTCAGACAGTTCAAACCGTTTCAGAGTGATATGGGATAGAGCCGGCAAGGCCAGGCATGTAACAAGGGAGTTGCGTAATGTGGCTTTGGTCTGACCGGGAATCCCATACATCACATCAGCGTTGACATTCCTATAGTTGAACATCCCCAACATAGTCAAGCCATCTTCAAGATCCGCCAGTCGGTAGGACGTTCCCAGATAGTCCAGCATTTTGTCACTGGCGCAAAGGGCCTCCACGCTGATCCGGTTGAAATTGCACATATTCAGCCCCGACAGGCAGGGCGATACCAGAGTTTCCGGAGCAGCCGCGATGGTCAGCTCCAGATATTCAGCCATTTGATACGCTCTCTTAAAGCGGAGCAGTAGCCGCGCCAGCTTATCCGGGGACAATACGGTAGCTGCTCCGCCGCCCACATAGATGCTTTGGACTGTTTTCCCCTCCAGCAGCTCCCCGGCATGATCGATCTCCCGTTCCAAGGCCTCCAGGTAAGCATTGCGCGTTTCTTTCCCCGCAGGCCGGATATGAGAGGATTCGCCTCTGCGCCTTCTGATGCAAAAAGGGATATTGACAAACACGGTCACTGAACTCATTGGCACAGCCTCCATCCAACCAGATCTTGTAACAAAAAGCACACACACTGTCCGAAAGCGGAGCCAGGAAATCCTTTGCCTCCGGACAGCAGCATGCCTAATGAGGGTTTGCTAGATGCCTTGGGCGGCATTCTTTCCTGCCAGCCAGCCGTGGGTCATGGCCATGCCCAGGGAATTGCCGGCCATCGGGGTGACGTATTCCAGTCCATAGCGGTTGCCCAGGCAATTTCCGCAGGTATAAAGCCCTTTGATGGGGTCTTCCTTGTTCCCCGCCCGGGCAACCCGGAATTCCTCGTCGGCAACCACCCCTGCCAGCGTGACCAGGCCCAGGCTTGGCTTGCTGTTCAGCTCGCTTTTACCGCCGTAAAAAGGCGCTTCGTCTACAGGGATCATCAGGTTCTTCTGCTTGCCGTAATCAATATCTCCCTCTGCCGAACGGCACAGCTCATTGTAGTGGGCAACTTCCGCCAGGAAGGTTTTCTTGGCGTCTCCCGTATAACCCAGAAAATCTGCCAGCTCATCCAGGGTATTGGCGGCATACACCGTTCCTTTCATATAAGCCAGACTTTCCGCTACGGCAACGCCGGAAATCTGGGTACCTTCCGGATTGCCGACCTCTATGCTGTTAAAGCCTTCCAACATAGCGTCCGCCATTTCCTTCCAGCCAAAGTTAGGGGCTCCGTGGTCAAGACCGCCCTTAAACAAGGTTTGGAACACCTTTTTATCCGTGACGAAGGAGGCCAAACCCTGGGGCTGGCGGAACATAATGCCGCTTGCCGTCGCTGTACCTGCTTCATTATGGAAGCGCCTGCCTTTTTTATTGAGCTGAAGAAAGGGGCCTGCTCCCCATGGTCCGGAAGGACCGGATTTTTTGCCCATGCAGCCTCTTGGTGTCGTTTCCATGATTCCGCCTGCCCAGCACATCATTTTATGTCCGGTCCCGCTGCGGGTTGAGGTATATTGCCAGTCGGCCACTGTCTGGCCGGAGCGCTCCGCCCATTCCATGTACTCATTAAGAAGAGCCCAGCACATCTCAGGATTCCCTTTAAAATCACCGGCCGCCATGACAACCCCTTGGCGGGCATTAAACTGCTTGTAAGTACCGGGGCTGTTCAGATCCTCGGCAATTACGCCCGTCACATTACCGCCGGCATCCTGAACAAGCACAACCCCCGTATGCTCAAAGTACCAGGTGGCGCCGTGTTCCTGGGCGTAATAGCAGATGTATTTATTGAAATACTCGATGTTGTTCCCCTGATGACCATAAAACTGAATATTGCAGGGCCAGGTCTTATAGTCCCCGACCTGCATGGGGTAAACCTGGTCTTCGTCATGCTGGTGATGGACGACGGATAAAGGATATTGGGTCATATCCGAATAATCCACCGTGACATCGTCTTTGCCGTGCAGCTCTTTTTTCACCACAACGGCGCTGTCCTCCTGAATCCGCCTGTCCCCCATGCTGGCGTAGATTTCCATCATCCGGTCCAGCATGGGGCCGGAATTCTGAACGTATTTCCTGATCAGATCAGGATCGCAACGACCCATGGTGCGCTTGACAAACTCATAGGCGATCTCGCCGGTATTGTAAGGACCAAAGCCGCGTCCAATCAGCCATTTGGAATTGACATGGCCGATATCCTCGCCGTACCAGCCGCTGCGGTTGGTACCATCGCCTTTAAGATCAACGAATGAACTCCAGGGCTGGGTTTCAATCACGGCGACGCTGGCGCCTTCATCCACCGCTCCCAGAGCCGCCAGCAGGCCGGAATGACCGCCGCCAACCACCACCACATCTTTCTCGATCACTTCTTTGATGGCGGTCGCCTCGATCTGAGGCGCCTTTCCCAGCCAATCGCCGGTGCTGCACATACCGAAGATGCGCTCACCCTCTGAAGCCGCAACCGGTGCGCCATTCCCCTCAGAGACCGGTGCCCCGGCCGGTGCAGAACTGTCGCAAGCGGTCAATACTCCCATTGCGGCAAGCCCGACCGCCCCCACCGCACTGCTTTTCAGAAAGTCTCTCCGGGAGAATCCTTTTTTTACTTCGTGATTGCTCATAAACTTTCCTCCTTTGTACGGTTAGACCCCTTGGGCGCAGTTTTTGCCTGCGGCATATCCGTAATATACACAAAGGGAATGGCTGATTCCGCGCATACAAATCGGATATTCCACAGCGAAGCGGTTGCCCATGACGTTGCCGCATACATAGAGTCCGGGAATGACCTGCCGCTCCGGATTTTTGGCATCCACAGCCGTGAAGGTGCGGCAATCTTCATCGCTTTCCAGACCGCCTATGCAGACAAGCATGGCGGCCGTACCCCATTTGGTCGCATAGAAAGGAGCCTTCTCGATGGGGAACATTCGCTTGGCGCTTTTGCCGAAATCTTCGTCCCTGCCGGCTTTGGCCAGTTCGTTGTAACGCTGGACAGAGGCAAGCGCCCTTTCCAACCCTTCCCCTGCAAAGCCCAAATTGCGGAGGAGCTCTGGGATGGTATTGCCCTGAGCGGCAAAACTATCTGCTTTTTTGGCTGATAGCTTGGTGTACTGGCGATCCGCAAAGTTGGGATTGGACTCATCCTCATCTTCCGGAATGATGTAGCAGAGACCCCCGTGGGCCGGAGCCATAAAAGGAATCTGCTTACCCCAGTCGGAGTCAAAAATCTGAAACGAAGTCAATTCCGGCTGCAGTTCAATCTGGTTATGCAGCTGCTGGCCGGGAATATCCTCGTTCATGAACCGCTCACCATGCTTGTTGAGCTGCAGGAAAGGGGTGACTCCCATACCGCTGCCCATATGATGGGTCATCGGCGCATGATAATCCTGAACTTTAGCCCCAAGCCAGGCTCCCATGCGCAGTCCGTCGCCGGTATCGACGGGATTGCCCTCCACATCCTTGCCTAACATGCCCATGGCACCCATATTCCCAACACCCTTTTCGATAACCTCAGGGGCAAAATGCCGCAGGATCTTCTCATCGCCGGCATTATCACCCGTGGCCAGAACAACTCCCCTATCGGCATTGAACTGCAGGTATTTGCTGTTTTTCGCGTCGCGCACGATGATCCCGGTCACACGTCCCCTATCGTCTTTCAGCAATTTGGTGCCGAAGCAGCCATAGAAGATCTTGGCTCCCTTGGCCAGGGCGGCGTTAAGATTGGCTTCCACCACAAATCCCTGCTGATCCCTGCGGCTGGAGCGGAATTCCATGGATGACGGGAAGGTGGGAAAGTCTTCTTCCGCATAATTGTAGCCTTCCGGCAGAGGCCAGGACAATGGCACCAGAATCCCCTTATCGAACTGCTCCTGGGTTACAGCCTGGCGTGTGGTAGTGCAGATGGTAAGGTCCGGATAAGCTTCGATGAACCAGTCCATGACCTCGTGAGCATGCTCCGCCCATTTCTTCAGAATGGTACGCTTGTTGCGGTATGTGCATTCCTTCATGAGGCGATCGACAACAACATCGGTGGGTACAATATTTTCACGTCCCCACCGCTTGTTCAGGGTACCGTTTAAAAGGGCGTATTCCCCCGAACGGCAGTTAAATGATTCCGATTTTTCGATAATGGCGACCCTGGCACCTTCTTCAGCCGCTGCCCGCGCCGCGCAAATGCCTGCTAACCCTGCGCCGACAATGACCACATCAAAGGTCTGGGTCTCTGCTATGGAACCTGTTGCCGGTTCAGGGCCCAGCCAATCGTCAGCTGCTGCCGCCCCCGCAGAGGGCTGTTCGGTTTCCGGTTTTGCGGCAGCCGGTGTTTGAGGAGCGCAACCGGCCAAACCTGTGACCGCAATTGCGCCGACCGCTCCCGCGGCTCCTTTGAGAAAACCGCGCCGAGAAATTTCGTTACTCATGACAATCCTTTCCTCCCTTATAATCTGAGAAGTATACCAGCTTAAGGGGCTGATTCATTCCTCCTTTCTTATTGTTTATATTTTATAACTTTTTTCACAAAGTATAAGCTTCGACGTTTACTTGGTCCTGAATCATGTTTATTTGGCGCAACAAAAAAGAGCCGACCAGGGTGCCCATTTTGCGCCACCTGAACAAGCTCAGTATAAATCTCAAATTGCTTATTTTCTTTTAGAGTATCTCGTCGTTTTTATCATCCAGTCCCTGGATCGTGACAATAATTTTATTGGGTAAGCAAACGATGGCTTGGCTTGACCTGGCAATCCAGCCGGTTTCCGAGCAAATCCCCTCGGGGCAAATCTCTTTAGGCATCTCCAGCATTCTTACCTTACCGTTTTTCACTTCAAGATAACCGGTTTGCTCTCCAAACTTAAATTCATAGGTTTGCATTTCCTCTTCAACCATAAGAGGGATTCTGTGCTTTACTTCATTGTCAATGACAATAACAATGCTGGCATTTGCCTGAGCGGGTTTTGCCAGGGTCATCGCGCCCAGCAAAATACTGCTTATGAGCACGATGCCGATAATGAGCAGCTTCTCAACTTTTTTCATTTTTAATCCCCATAAGTTATTTCCAAAAGGTTGTTTCCATAACATTGGCATTATAGCAGGCAAATTTGATTACTTAGTGAATGAGCTGTGAATAACTTATGAAGAAATTATTGCTCTATAACATTTAGAAATTAGTACCCTATAGCATTTAGCAAATGATCGGGATAACCAATTCTCGATAGTTTGCATTATGGCTCAGTGGCTCCCGTTATTGATCCACTTATCTAAAAGAGGGATATGTCTCTTTTATAGAGAAAGACATTTCAAGGTATTGCCTTATAAGACGTATGAAGGTATGAACGTCTAATACATATGACAGAGGCGTTCATGGAGCTTGGGAAAGGAGCAAAAAGGATGAAAAAATTTCTGCTCATCATAATGTGCTTTGTAATCTTGGGCGGCTGTGCAAAACTTGGGAAGCCGGAAACGTTCCTGTTTACGGAGGAAAACTATCCCCGCATCGACGGCTCGACGGCTACAATTCCGCTGATTGAGGCTGTGGAGTGCGCACTGCTGGGGAAGGCCCGCACAGACGTTAAGGTCAATGTGAGCAAGACCAGCGGCGCCTATGAGGCCCTCGCAACCAACAAAGCGGACCTCCTGCTGGTGTATGACGGGGGCGATGAGACCCGGAAGCAGGTCAACGCCGATGAACTGTTTGAAACCGCCCCCATCGGGAAGGACGCTCTTGTCTTCCTGGTCAACCAGGATAACCCTGTGGAAAACCTCACCACCGAGCAGGTACGGAAAATCTTCTCCGGCGAATACACTAATTGGAGCCATTTGGGCGGCAACGATGAGCCCATCAGAGCCTATCAGCGCGGAATCGGCTCCGGGAGCCAGGCGTTGATGGATAAGCTCGTCATGCAGGGACTTCCCATGGCGGAGCCTGCCAAGGTGCGGGTGATTGAAAGCATGGGCGGGCTGATTGACGCCGTTGCGAACTTTGTGGGCGGCCCCACGGGAATCGGTTATAATGTATTTTACTATGTGACGGAGATGCGGAAGAACAACTATATCAAGCTCCTGTCCGTCGACGGGGTAGAGCCCACCTATGAAAGCATTCAGTCGGGGGCTTATCCTTTTGTCAGCGAATTTTACTCCGTCATCCGCAAGAGCGAGCCGGCGGACTCCCCCGCCCGCGCTCTGCATGAGTGGATGCTCAGCGATGAGGCCCAAAACCTGATGGCAAGCGAGAAATATGTCGCCCTTCACGCCAATCCTAAGGCGAACACCCCCCATGTGGACGGAAACTATGCCATGTATCCCCAGGGCGAGGAGCCGGTCTATTTTCCAGGGACAAATCCCTATGCCCTGACACCGTCCAAGGCTTACGGTAAGCTGTACTTTTACCTCGGAGCCATCCATAGCGAATCGTCCTCATCGCCACAATTTTACGGTCTGTGCACCGCGGACGGAAAAATCGTCACGGAGCCGATTTACACTGTCGCGACCCTGCTGACGGACAGCAAGGGCAACACGGCCTACCTGTGCTTCCGCTCCGACCTGGCACGGAAGACGCTCAGCAATCCCGCCATTCTGTTTGCAACAGATGGAAGCTGGGTCAAGGACTATGACGACGCCCAGTTCTGCTACGGTTTTAACGGAGCGGCCGATTCGGTCATCAACGCAGACTTTATCGCTGTGAAGAAGGATGGCCAGTGGGGCGCTGTGAACATGAACGGGGAAACCGTGCTCCCTTTCGACAGGAGCACTCCCGACGGTATCTATGGGCAGCCGGACTTCAGAAACTCAGGGCCAGAGCTGATGCTGGGAATCACGGCGGACCGGTATCTGGCCAGCGGGAAGCTTTACGATGCCAAGGGCAGGCTGATTGCCGACGACATCAAAGGCCTGCCCATGGCGGCGGCCGGAAACTACTTTGTGACAACAGATTTTAGTGCACAAAGCGCTCCAGTGGTCATCTATACCTACACCCTTGACGGAAAAATGCTGGCAAAGCTGGAGAGCAGCTCTGAGTTAGTCCAATGGGCTTCACCTTGCGGGGACTATGTGCTGGCGCGCCTGGAGGACCGGATTAAAGTCTATGACAGGCAACTCCAAGAGCTGTATGAACTTCCCCTCAGGCTTGATGAAACGGAGCATCGCTACGCCTATATGCGGCAAGGAGCAGGCGTGCTGTATGATTCTAACCTGACTACGAAATTCCACCACACCTACCTGCCGGACGGGACAAAACTGGTCACCTGGTACGACCCCGACATGGGGGAAAACTTTGCGCAGTAAGATGCCCTATTTTAGTTCTTGTTGTTAATTTCTTTCTCCATGCGCAGGATTTCTTCCAGTGGAAGATGAGTCGCTTTAGCTATTACTTCCGGACTCATTCCCATGGTCAGCATGGTTCGGGCGGTTTCCCTTTTCTCCTCTTGTCTGCCTTCTTCCCGGATCCATTGTTCAATCTGGGTCATTTTCAACACCTCCAACAATTTCCTTTTGTTACTCTCGGACATAATCTTGTCGGTGATCACGATCAGCGCGGCAATGGTGAATAGTTTCGTCTTTTCATCGGCAGCCTTGGCCAGCTCCGCCGCCGTTCTTATTCAGTGAAAATTTACGTCCAGCATGGCTTCAAGCCCTGAGAAAGGCTGCCAAGGGGTGATGACGGCGGAGTTGATAAACCCTTTGGCCAATACCCAGGAATAGCCTTTTTCTTTTAACTCTGAATATAGATTTAAACTTTTCTTACTAGAAAGTCCCCCTGATCACTTCAATATGACCGGGGGGGTCAACTATAGAGCAAGGCTTCCTTGCTTTACATACTCTTTTCCAGCTGTGGCATCAACCAGCATCCATTCGCTCCTGGCAAACAGACTGCAGCATTTGCGTGAAATACTCTTCGAAAGTCCGTCCGATTCTGTTATTTTTTTCCTTTTCGTAAACCTGTTTCATCAAGTCATATAAATCTTCGTCAACCTTAAGCACCAGTTGCCGTTTGTGATCGTTTACCTGCCCTTCTTCGCGAAGAACAATCTCTTCGATCGACGGTTCGATTGATTGAACCGTCTCTAAAATTATGAACTTATAACGACTTTCAAGCCAATCCAGACAAAATGTGTTAGGACAAAATAAGACAAGGGAATTTCTTTCCGCTCCAGGGACAACCGGCTCTATCCAGGTCTTAAAAGCCGCAGGCGTTAAATTCCTTTTCAGCACTTCAAGCGCCTTTTCCCAAATCAATAACATCTCTTCGGCTGTTAGAATAAGCTTACCATCTGCCATTATTGGCACCACCTTTGAATTCCTGTTATTTGCACCCTAATCCAGTGCACCGAACTATAACAATATTTAATTATACCACTAAAAGAGCAATTATCATCAGCTCAGTCACGGAGTGAGGATAATAAAGCTGGGATACTTTCCGCCAAGCAGGAAATACGGGAAGATACCTCTCATTCCATGGCCGGCCTTTGGTCCGTGAGCAGCGCACACATCGTCTGGAAAAGCTGAAAACCTTCGTTCGCCGGCGAACCGGCAGGAGTATGGCGTGGATAACACAGGGCATACTCTATGCCAAAGAGGGCTTCTGGCATCTGCCAGTCGCCCTCTTTGGTTATTTTTCTGACTGTCTTACTGCGACAGCGCCTTTCGTATCTATCAGGATTCACTCTCCGCACTCACCATGATGTTGGTGGTCATGGCAAACGGAACCGGTGGATTTAAGAGTCCCTTTAAGATATTCTTCCACAACATCCTGGGTATTGCCGGCTGCTCCCGTGATCACTTCGATGCCCTTTTCATTAAAGATATCGATGGCACCTGCCCCCATGCCACCTGAGATGATCACATTGACGCCCATGTCATTAAGGAAGTTAGGCAAAAAACCAGGCTTATGCCCAGGGTTTGGCAGGCAGCCGCTCTTAACAATCCGGCTCTCTTCAGTTTCAAAAATATTGAAGTTCACACAGTGGCCAAAATGCTCCGCCACTCTTTCCATTTCACTTGCTACCGCAATTTTAAGCATGTTTAATTCCCTCCATTTTTTCCAATAGTTCAGCTGCCAAATCAAACCAATGTTCCTCAACCTGTTCTATGGCTCCCTGATCGCAGGCTGCGGCTATTTGGGGCTCAATCGGCAATTTAGCGAGAATCTTTAATTGATGCTCAGCGGCGATCTCCTCTATATGACTTTCGCCAAAAATCCGATACTCCTTGCCGTTGTCAGGGCATTTAAAATAGGACATATTCTCCACCAGACCCAGAACGGGAATATTCATCACCTTCGCCATATTGACTGCCTTGGTGACAATCATGGCTACCAGCTCCTGAGGGGAAGTGACAACGATAATTCCATCCACCGGCAGGGATTGAAACACTGTGAGGGGAACATCACCGGTTCCGGGGGGCATGTCGATGAACATAAAATCCACATCCCTCCAGATGGCATCTGTCCAGAATTGCTTGACGATCCCGGCGATAATCGGCCCCCGCCAAATCACAGGATCGGTATCCTTTGGCAAAAGTAAATTAATCGACATAATATCAATACCGGCTTCACTTTTAACAGGAATCAGTCCGGATTCACCGCCCCTGGCCTTCTCCTTAAGACCAAAGGCTTTGGGAATAGAAGGTCCGGTTACATCCGCATCGAGAATCGCCGTATGATAGCCTCTTTTCTTCATGGAAACGGCGAGCATGGAGGTAACCAGGGATTTGCCGACCCCTCCTTTGCCGCTGACGATACCGATGACCTTTTTGACCCTGCTCTGCTCATGCAGCTTTGCTGAGAAATCGGGGGTGCCTTCTTTGCGGTCTGCGCAGTCCTCCCCGCAACTGCTGCAGCTTTCATTGCATTGTTCGCTCATAGTTTTGTCTCCTTTATTATCAGATTAGATCCATCACATTGTTATAAGGTTCATCACCTTGTTGTAGACCTCTCTTGCTGCTGTTCCCGATGCGCACTCACTATCGACAATCGTCAGCCCCTTATTGATGGCTTCAACGGCAGCGAAATCGAACGGAATTTTTCCCACCAAGGGCAGCTCCTGCCTTTGGCAATACTCCTCGATCCTCTCCGTATGGTCGGGGTTGGTATCCGCTTTATTGATGCAAATGGCCGCTTTCGTACCGAATTTAGCCGCTGTGTTGATGATGCGCTCCATATCGCTGATGCCCGATAAGGAAGGTTCCGCCACAATCAAAACCATATCCACCCCGCTGAGGGAGGCTATGACAGGGCAGCCAATTCCGGGGGAGCCGTCGATAATCGCCAGCTCGGCCGCAACCGCTGCCTCTTTCAGCTGTTTCTTGACCTCAGTGACTAACTTGCCGGAAGTCCCGCTCCCCATCTTCAGTTGTGCTGTCGAAAATACTCTTTCCTGATGGGTATACAGCATCAATTCACCGGCCGCGGCAGGCTTTAGAGTTATGGCCCCGGACGGACACAGAGCCTGACAGACCCCACAGCCTTCACAGGCAAAAGGATCTACTCTATAGGTTCTCCCTGCTGAAACAGCATCAAACCGGCAGTTTTGCCTGCATAGATCGCATCGGCTGCACAGTTCGGGATCTATCCGGGCTTTGGGCAGCCCATAGTAATCCAGCTTCGCCGGTTCTGAGCTCTGTCCTGCAATAAGGTGCAGATTGGGGGCATCTACGTCACAATCCCCATAAGCCTTGGCATCGGCAAGCTTTATAAAGGCGCTGGCTATGGTGGTTTTGCCAGTCCCTCCCTTCCCGCTAAGAATAAGCAGCTGTTTCATGCTGCACCTCCCCGGTCACTGTTTCAAGCAGAGCGGAAAACAGAGCCTTGTAGTGTTCACTTTTCCTGACAGCAATTTCGGCATTGGAGTTCAACCTTCCCAGCTCATGATCAAAAGGCAGGCGGCTTAAGATCCTAATATTTTTTTCCAAGCAAAACGTTTCCGCTGGATTTTCTCCTTCCAGGCTCTTGTTCAGCACGACCCCGCAGGGCTTATTAAAGATCTTGACCAGTTCATGGACCATATTGAGATTATGAACGCCAAACAAAGTTGGCTCGGCGATCAATAGACAGTAATCCGCATCCTTGATGCTCTCCATAACACTACAGGCACTGCCCGGAGGACAGTCGATGAAGGTGAGTTGGTCGGATTCCGGTTCGTTCTTATCCGATTTGTTCTCACCCAGAAGCTTCTTTATGATCGGGACACCTGAAACTTCACCGATATTGAGCACTCCGGTATGGACCCTTACCTGATCAGACAGCCCTTTTTGAACTTTGCCGATACCCTTTTCTTTCTCAGTCAGAGCCTTTTCGGGACAAAGGAGGATACAGCCCCCGCAGGAATGACAAACCTCTTCAAACACGAGCAGCTTTTCTTTTATGTAGGCAAGGGCATTGAATTGGCAGAAATCCACGCATCTTCGGCACCCCTGGCACAGTATATCCTCAACCCTGGGAATTTTGACTGTTATTTCTTCCTCCTGAAGGATTTCAGGTTTAAAGAAGAGATGTCCATTGGGTTCTTCAACATCACAGTCTATATAGGTGGAGCGCTGGGCTGCCGCAGCCAAGTTCACCGCTACCAGTGTTTTGCCGGTGCCGCCCTTGCCGCTGAGGACAGCTATCTTCATACTAATGGCCTCCGTGGCCATGTAATCCGGCATGAATTTCATCAAGGGCAGGAAGTTTTCCGGCCTTAAAAGCATCAATATTATCTTTGGCCCAAAGGGTTGTGGTTTTAAACAGTTTAATCTCAGCCGCTCTTAAGACCTCTGCTGCATTTTCTCCGCAGCGGGGCACAAGCAAAGCGTCAACCTTATGATCGACGATGATTTGAGCAGCTTTAACCCCTGCGCCTCCTGTGCTTGCCGCTGCGCTGTTGCTAAAAAAGCTGCCTTCTTTGGTTTCCATATCATAGATAAGAAAATAAGGAGCCCGCCCGAAGGATACACAGACATTGGTCCCTATATTTTTCTCATCCACAGGTATAGCTATCTTCATAAGAATCCTCCCTTCTTTTTCACTGAAATAGATACTCAGTCCTCTCCCTCCTCTTTACCTGAGCAACCCATTCTTCGTCTGCGCTTATAGCAGCCCTGGCCGCAGCCATTTCCTAAGCCGTCGCAAAGCCGGTATTCTCCTCCTTCGATCTGCAGCACTTTACCATTCACTAAGGATTCAGCCAGTTTCTTCCTCGCTTCGATATAGATCCCCTGAACCGTAGTGCGGGCGACATTCATCTTTTTCGCACACTCTTCTTGGGTAAACCCTTCCAGGTCAATAAGCCTTATGGTTTCATATTCGTCAACTGTCATCTTTACCTGGTTCTGATCACCCGCATTCAAGTCCAGAGGACCGAAGCGATTGCTTTCAGGCAGACAGCAAACCTTTCTCCATTTCATGGGTCTTGGCACCGAGTTCACCTCCTCAGAGTTTATGACATATGTCATCTATGCTCAGTATACTCCATTTATGACATATGTCAATATGGATTTTATTTTTTTAATTTTACGGGCTTCATTCATAGCGGGTAGTCAATCCAAGAAGACTCAGAATGGAAAACCCCCGATCACTTCCCTGTGACCGGGGGCTGACTATAGGACAAGATGTTTTAATTCAGGTACACACTGCGGGGGTATCTCTCTTTTTAGGCCGATGAGCAGGTTTTCTGCTGCCATCCTGGCCATAGCCAAACGAGTCCTGGTAGTTGCCGAACCAAGGTGGGGCAGAGTAACCACGTTCTTAAAGCAGAGCAAAGGATGATCCGGGGGGATGGGCTCCTTCCTGTAGACATCCAGGCCGGCACCGAGAATCCTTCCTTCACGAAGAGCCTCCACTAAGGCCTCCTCATCCACCGTCTCCCCCCGAGAAGCGCTGATAAATACAGCCGACCGCTTCATAAGCCCGAACTCCCGGCCACTCATCAGATTCACTGTCTGCGGGGAAAGAGGGGCGAGAAGCACTACAAAGTCCGACCTTTGCAGAAGCTCTTCCAAGGTACAGTATTGGGCATTAAAACGCTGCTCCGCTTCAGGATGGCGGGAACGATTATGATATAAAATGTTCATATCGAAGCCCCATTTCCCTCTTTGGGCAAGGGCTCTGCCGATCCGGCCCATGCCGATGATGCCTAAGGTTTGATGGTGAACATCCATACCAAAAAGATCCGGGGTAACTGTTTCGTTCCACCGTCCTGCTTTGACATAGCGATCCAGCTCACATAAACGGCGGGCGGTGCTAAACATAAGTCCAAAAACCAAATCGGCGACGGTGTCATCCAATACATTGGGGGTATGGGTGCCGAGAACTTTCCTGGCTTGCATCTCCCCTATATCGAAATTGTTATATCCTACAGATATATTGGCGACGATTTTCAGCTTCGGGGCTGCATCAAGAAGTTCTCCATCGATCTTTTCCCGGTTGATTAAAAGCCCATCCACATCTCCCAACCGCTTCAGCAGTTCACTCCGGGGGATATCCCCGCTGCCTTCCCATTTTGAATACTCACAGTGCCTGCCGATCCATTCTTCAACTTCCTGGGGAACTTGGCGGGCGATCAAAACTTTGGGCTTGCTTCCATCCTTCAAAATACCGCACTTACTCACCAATGAACAGCTCTCCCACTTGCTCTTCCTTCCACTTCAGTACAAAATGGTCTCCAGCAGCGGCTGCACCGACACCGGCAGGCGTTCCGGTGAAAATAATATCCCCTTCAGCCAATCCGAAGTGTTGGGCACAGAATTCTATGATGGTGGGAATATCAAAAATCATCTCCTTGATATTTCCTCTTTGCACTTCCTGTCCATTCTTCTCAAGGGTAAAATCATGGCCGGCCGTCCCCTCCAGCCCTTCGAAAGGCAGCCATCGGGATAGTACCGCTGAGTTAGGGAACCCTTTAGCCAGCAGCCAGGGCAGTCCTTTTTTCTTCAGTTCATCCTGAACCTCTCTTAAGGTAAAGTCAATCCCTACAGCTATTTTATCAATAACCGCTTCGGCCTTCATGCCGGGCTCATAGTTTTTGCTCACATGAACAACCAATTCCGCCTCGTAATGGACATTCCCCTGGTCTTTGGGCATGGCAATGGTCTGCCCCTGACCTTCCACCAGAGCATGAGTGGGCTTGGTAAAAAGAAACGGGGAAGTCGGAACCGCATTGTTGAGTTCCTTGGCATGCTGCAGATAATTGCGACCGACACAATAAATGTTTTTTATCATCCGATGTATCCCTCCAAAACCTTGCATTTCCGTTTAGTAAGGTTAATTATAACCTAAAATCTTTTTTCAGCGTATTTTTTCTGGTATATCTCCGGAGAGAAGAGATGAAATGTTTTCAGTGCTTTTCAGGTAGTAGAGCAGGAGGAGCGAAACTTAACGGCAGGTTTCCTGGGTGTGCTTAATAATGGCCGCCAGCAGCTCCCTGTCTTCGTCACCTAAGGGCATCAACGGCTTGCGGGGTTCACCGCCATACAGACCAATCAGCTCAAGGGCCGCTTTCAAACCACCGACACCCCAGCGGGCGGTTACTGCATTATTGGCTTCGATCAGATTCAACTGCAGCTCCTTTGCTTCAGCAAATTTACCCTTGTCAACAAGCTCCTGAAGCCGGGCGCACTCGTTGGGGAACACATTGGCCAAAGCCAGGGTTCCACCGGCAGCTCCTAAGGCCAAGCTGGCGAACAGAAAGCTGGCCGAACCGGCAAAAACTGCAAAGTCATCCGGTGCGGAGTGAATAATTTCCGCGATTTGGACAATATTGCCGCCCGAATCCTTGATTCCGATAATATTAGGGTGGTCAGCCAGTTCGGCTACCAATTTGGCGGAAAGATTGATGCCGGAGTTCCCTGGCATATTATAAAGAATGATCGGAATCGGGCTGGCCTCTGCTACTTCCAGGTAGAACTTTTTCAGCACAGTATCATTCATGGCTTTTTTGAAGTAGTTCGGGCTTAATACCAGGGCTGCGTCAGCCCCTGCTCCGGCGGCAAAATGATTGAACTCAATGGTTTCCTGAGTGGACTCACACCCCGTTCCGACAACGACCGGTTTCTTACCCTTTGCCTGAGTGCAGACGGCAGTGATGAGTTGACACTTTTCTTCCGGACTGAGCATGATAAATTCACCGTTGGAGCCCATGACCACAATTCCCTCCAGTTGGGAAGCCAGCCAGAATTCCATATTGCCGGCCAGCTCATCAAGGGCAATTTTATTATCCTTAAAGGGGGTAGGAATGGGAGCATATATACCATGAAGCTTGAACATAGTCTTACCTCCATACTTTCATATAAATAAGAGTTTTTGTATTTGACGGCTCCAGTTCCAGGGCTGTTATGCTCCAGTTCCAGGGCTGTTATGCTCCAGTTCTAGGACTGTTGAGCACTTTGCTGCTCAAGTAATTTCTCGGCACGCTTCTGGTTAAAAATGCCGCAATAACAGGGTTTAGCCAGAATTTTGGACGCTTTCTCCGGAGTCATCCGTCCCTCAGCAACCGCCTTTTTCACTTGTTTGACAAGGCCGGCAGCGATCATGCCATGACCGCACATGGTGGTAAAGCACATAATCTCTTCTTCCGGAAGCAAAGCTGTGGCACCATGAACACCTAAGGAAATCCCTACTGAATGAGGTTCCAAACCTACTTCTTCACAAATTCCTTCCACTTGATCCACAAGCCCTGTGACCACCACGGATAATCCTACTTCTTCTTCTTTGAGCTTTTTAAGGACATTGACGATTTTTTCCCGCTCATGGAAAGCGCACATCACCGGCGAATTGTCCTCAGTTTTAGCCATTAGTTCCTGAGGATCAATGCCCATTGTGAGGTTTTCCTGGGTTGTCAGGGAACCCAGATTGGTAGGTCCTTGCTCGAAAATGATTTCCAGGGTGCGCTGAACCTTAGGAGTACAGCCCACATGGTTGATTCCCATAGCCGGCCTGGATATAAACACAAAATCCTCAGCAAAACTCTCTTCCGGACCTACCCGGTGCAGTGAATGAGTCATCGCTTAATCCTCCCCCTTCGGTCGTCCCAGTCCCACATTGACCTTCATATTCCTGGGTACATCGATGCCCAGTTCAGCCAGACGCTCCACCACAGGCAAGGTGCCGTCGGGTTCATACCTGGCCACAATCCCCCAGGAGAACATACATTTAGCCTGGCTTGCCGCTCCCCTGATTTTGCCGACAAAATCCTCCAATTGGGCTTCGGGAATGACGAATTCCACAATGGCCGACAAGACTTTCTCGTTGCGCACTTCTTCTTTGATAACCCCCGTATGAACATCTTCCATAAGATAGGTCAACGGATTATTGGGCTCGAATTCGATGCCTGCCTGAGCAAGGGTCGTGGTAAACACCTCCACATCCCCTATGCGTGTACCCACCCCAGGGCGTCCGAATTCCAAGGCCATACCATAATAGCCCCGCTTAAAGCGGGCGGTCACATCATTGGTTTTGACTTCTTCCGTGCCCCGGCCGCGAACTCCGGTGTTTTCATGCTTTGCTGTGGGATCGCTGAAGACCTTGCGCAGGGAGCGGGGCCACATCATGGTTTCGGCCGGTTCATAAAAGGCCTCAACGGGGCATTCAATCTGGCGGATGCAGATACCGCATTCCACACATTCATCCTGATTAATCTGAGCCGTATCCCCCATTTCGATAGCTCCCATGGGGCAATAGGGAAGACATTCACCACAGCTCAAACATAATTCTTCATTGATTTTCAATAGTATCCCTCCCCGGTCCTTAAGATTTAACTTCTATCAAGCGGCCGCTTTGCCGGAATTTTTGATCACCTGAATGCCTTTCCTAATGAAGGGCCAAATAATCGCCAGGATGGAAATAACCAAGATCGTTCCGGAAATAGGTCTGGTAAAGAATACGGCAGGATTACCGTTGGAAATGATCAGGGATTGTCTCAAGGATGTTTCCAACAAGGCACCCAACACCAAGGCCAACACCATGGGGGTCGCAGGGAATTCCAGCTTCTTCATGAAGAAGCCCAATATCCCAAACAGAATGGTCAGACCCACATCGAACATACTGTTATTCAGACTGTAAGCACCGATAAGAATGAACGCCATGACAACAGCGTTGAGAATCGGGCTGGATACATTTAAGACCTTGACAAATAAAGGAACGCAGAGCATAGCAGCGATCAGCAGCAGGAAGTTACCAATATACATACTGCCGATAAGGCCCCAGACAAAATCCGGATTGTTCTCAAAAAGCAGCGGTCCCGGTGTTAAACCAAACATCATCAAAGCACCCATCATAACCGCCGTACTTCCTGACCCGGGAACACCTAATGTAAGCAGAGGAACCATAGCCCCCATGGAAGCGGCGTTATTGGCTGATTCCGGGGCTGCTACCCCTTCAATAACCCCGGTTCCGAATTTATCCCCGCGCTTGGAGATTTTCCTGGCTATCCCATAAGAGATAAAGGAAGCAATGGTGGCACCCGCTCCAGGGAGCATGCCGATAAAGAACCCGATTCCGGTTCCCCGGGCGATATGGGGGCCGGCGTATTTCCAATCTTCTTTGTTAGGCAGCTGTTTGCGCCAGGTTAAGTCTTTTTTGCTGACCTTGATCTTTTCTCCCCCTTCAGAGATCACCAGCAGTTCCGCAATACCAAAGAGTCCCATGGCTACCGGGATAAAGTCAATCCCCTCATAAAGTTCATAAGCTCCGAAGGTGAAACGGGGAATCCCTTGAACCAGGTCCAGACCGATGGTCGCGATAAAGAGGCCTACTAAAGCCGACATATAGCCTTTAGCCGGAAATTTTCCGGTCATCCCCCCAATGGTGGTCAAGCCAAGGACCATCAGGGCGAAGTATTCCGGTGGGCCAAAAGTAATGGCGAACTCTGCTAAAGCGGGAGCCAGGAACATAAAGAGCACAACGCAGACGGTTCCCCCGATGATCGAGGCAAAGGCAGCCATACCCAGGGCTTGGCCGGCCCGACCCTGCTTGGCCAGGGGGTGACCATCCAAAGTGGTCATGACAGCGGAAGCATCACCAGGTGTATTGATCAGAATGGACGTGATGGACCCACCATACATAGCGCCATAATAAATACCGGCCAGCATAATAATGCCTGCCACGGGATCAGTGCCAAAGGTCAAAGGGAGCAGGATAGCAATCCCTGCCGAAGGCCCAAGCCCTGGAAGAGCACCGATAACGATTCCGAACATTACCCCGATGACGCAATAGAGTAGATTCATGGGGTCAGTTGCTACAGATAAACCCATGGCCAGGTTTTGTAAAGTTTCCATTCATTTCACCCCTAAAACCCAAATATGCCGTTAGGCAGCGGTACCCCGAGAATCATGCCAAAGAGAACATAAGCCCCAATAGGGGTAACTATTGTTATGGCAATCACCTTTTTCCAGCTTGTCGGACCAGTGAACTTAGCAATGGCTCCGGCCATTATACCAATAGCCAGACCAAGGCCGAGGAATTTCGTCACCAACATGACGAAGATGGCACCGCCGATAATAATACCGGCATTTTTAAATTCAGCTGCATTAAAGGGATGCCTTTCTTTACTTTCGTTTTTGGAAAAACTAAGGAGCAGCAAAACTAAAGCAAGAACCATGATCAATAAGCTGACCCATCTTGGCAGGAAACCGGGGCCGGGAATACCCTTAAGCATATAGTCCAGTTTCATGGCCCCGATGAAGACATAAAGACCGATCAGGAAGATAATGATGCTGGCGATCCGATTAGCCATGCGCATACTTAAAAATCCTCCCCTCCAACTTCTACCGCAGATGCAACCTCAGCTGTAGATGGAGCCACTCTTTCCAGGATGGTTTTGGCGCGTTCCGGGTTGTAGATACCGCAGATACAAGGATGCCCCACTTTCAAGGCTCCTTTCTCCGGCGACATTTTGCCCTGACGTACTTTGGTGATGGTTTCCGCCACTAAAGTTTTGGAAATCAGGCCGTGGCCGCACATGGTGAGAAGCTCCAACGCCTCCTCGGGAGGCAGCTTCTCCTTTTTGCCCCAAATATCCAGGGAGAAGTTAATGGAATGAGGCTTGATCCCATAATCCCCGCACATTTCCAGAATATCCTGAGTAGGACCGGACACGGTGACCGACATTCCTAAATCCAATTCCAGCAGGCGTTCAATAGCCTGACGAATTTTCTCCTTACTGGCGAAATTGCAGCGCACACGGGGTACTTCCATTAAATTGGCTCTAATCTCTTCAATATCCACACCGGAAAGAATCGTTCCTGTTTCATTGGACCCGATATTGGTAGGGCCGACTTGCCAAACTTCTTCCAGGACCTGCCGCAGTTTATCCTTCGACCCCACATGATTGATTCCTGATGCTGCCGTGACCAGGAGCACATAGTCGTTTTTCAGATCGGCTTCCGCTCCCCGGCGATGTAATGAATGCGTCATGTTTTATCCCTCCTATGCCTCACGTATGATTTTATAAGGTCTGCCCATTCCCAAGTTGACTTTGGCATTGGCTCTGGGTTTCATCCCTATACGTTCCAGCTCCGTCAATACCGGTATACTGCCATCTTCTTCGAAGCAACAGATCAGATCAAGGGAGAAGACCGTATCCAGTTCCTTTGCTGTCTCCTTAATAGTTTCTAACAGTTCAGCCATTTGTTCAAGCTTCCCATTGAATTCCACAATGGCGGAAAGAACATTTTCCTGTTTGTACTCCTCTTTAAAGGTTCCTTTAACCCGGTCTGCCATTAAATGAGTCAGAGGATTGCACTCTTCATAGTCAACATGGTGTTTGGCTAAGGCCATGGTCACCTTTTCCACTTCAGCAAAAGTGGTTCCCACACAGGGACGTCCCAACTCGATGGCAATGCCGATTTCCCCGCGGCAGACACGGCCTGTGACATCATTGGTCTTGACTTCCTCGGTTCCCCGGCCGGGTACTCCCGTAACGCCATGGGTGGTGGCGGGATCACTGAAGAAACGTCTCACTTCTCTTGGTGTTCCCTTGATTTGCTCATAGGGCTCATAGATGGCTTTGGTCGGGCATCTTACGACCCGGGGACGAATGCAGGTACCGCATTCTACACACATTTCCTGGTTAATGCTGGCTTTTTTATCCGCAACACTGATGGCTTCCATGGGGCAATAAGGTACACAGATACCGCAGCCAATACATTTTTCTTGATCAATCAGCATGGATTTCCCTCCTTGAAATGACGAATCACGGCAATTTCTATCATATTTTTAGTGAATATATTCACATATAATTTGGCTTATCTTTAGGGAGGAGAATGAGGGGACCTTCAACCTTGGCAAGCCCCCTCTTATTCAGTTCATTTTGCTCCCTAAGTACTATTCAATCTTATCCAAGTACTTAGCATACATTTCGCTTTGCTTTTCGCTGGCTTTCAGGAACTCTTCAGGTCCCATAATCTCTTCTTCCATAAAGTTATTGGCGACGAATTCCTTCCAAGCCGGGGTATCGACGGCTTTTTTAAACATATCATGGAGATAATCCACTGCTTCCTGAGGGATATCCGCGGGAGCTACAACCCCACGCAGTTGGGATAAGACCACATCATGACCTATTTCTTTCAGGGTGGGCACATCGGCCAGCAGACCACCGGCCCGATCTTCAGTGGAAACAGCCAAGGCTCTCATTTTGCCCGCTTCGATCTGGGCGGCTGCTTCGCTTGGTCCTAAGAAACCAAAGGTAACATGGCCGCCCAGAACTGCCGTCATAGTTTCCCCGCCGCCGGCAAAGGGTACATACTTCATCTGTACTCCGGCGCTTTCACTGAGGGCATAGAAGACAACGGCATCCATGGAGAGACCGCTGGAACCACCGGCACTGATGGAATCGGGTTTGGCTTTGGCAGCTTCCAGCAGTTGTTCCATGGTTTGATACGGAGAATTAGCCGGTACAACTAATAAAGTCGGATCTTCGGCAACAGCGATAATATGGGTGAAGTCTTTATAAGATACAGGGGATTGTCCCGATATCGGACCGGTATAGAAACTGGAACTCACTGTACTTAACTCATAGGGGTTTCCTTTATGATCCTTGGCTACGTAGGACCAACCAATGGAACCGGAACCACCGGGTTTATTGACGATGGTAATGGTGGTTGGACAGAGCTTATTGTCATCAACGGTTTTGACCAGAGTACGACAGAATACATCACTGCCGCCCCCTGCTCCCATGGGTACGATAAACTCAAAATTCTTTTTGGGAAAATCTGCTGCAGCGGCTCCGGTACCGGAATTTGATCCTTGGGCTTGATTGCTGCCGCAACCTGCCAATGAACCTAACAAAAGCATCAATGTGGCTAAAATAGCAATCATCCGAAAATGCTTTTTCATGTCCCCAACTCCCTTTTTGTTTTCTGGTGATTCTTAATTTCCTTCTTACCGACTTGTTTTATTGAGTAAGAACCTCGACCCTTCCTCCTGTATAGTGCTTGTTACCTGGTTTAAACCCACATCACCTCCCTTCAGAAATCCTGCCGGTGCCCCTTCTATTCAAGAACCGCCCCTTTATCTGCCTGACTGACATTGCGGGCATACACCCCTAAAAATCCTTTATTTATGGGACTTTGGCGCGGCGCAAGCTCCGCCATGCGTTTCGTCATCTCGTCGGGGCTCAGCAAAAGGTTAAGAGACTTATGTTCGATATCGATTTCAATCTGATCCCCATCCCGGACGATGGCAATGGGCCCTCCTGCATGGGCTTCCGGGGCAACATGGCCGATGCAGAAGCCCCGGGTTGCTCCGGAGAAGCGTCCATCGGTAATCATGGCCACACTGTCTCCCAGACCCATGCCGGTAAGCAGCGCCGCCGGAATGGACATCTCTCTCATTCCCGGGCCTCCGGCAGGTCCTTCATTGCGAATCACCAGCACATCCCCCGCTTGGATTTCCTTGGTCATGATGTGCTCCAGGAGATGCTCTTCCGATTCAAAGGTTTTGGCCGTTCCTACCTGACGTTTTGGCCCACCCTTAACACCGCTGACCTTGATCACAGCGCCGTCCGGGGCCAGACTGCCTTTCAGGACGACGATTCCCCCCTTGGGCTGGAGCGGATCATGCAAAGGACGGAGGGTTTCCCAGTTCTTCACCTCGCAGAAATGTCCCTCAATGGTCCCCCCGGTTACGGTCAGGGCCTCCTGATTAAGCAAGGGGGCCATGATTTTCAGAACGGCTCCCACTCCCCCTGCCTGATAGAAATCCCATAGGGTGTATTTGCTGGAGGGTTTATACTTGGCAATACAGGGAGTCTGCTCGGAAAGCCTGTCGATGTCGTCGAGGGTTAACTCCACTCCCGCTTCCCTGGCAATGGCCGGCAGATGCAGCACCGTATTGGTTGAGCCGCCAATAGCCATAACAAAGCGCACGGCATTGGCCAGGCTCTCAGCCGTCAGGATCCGGCGGGGTCGCAAATCCTCTTTGACCATTGCCATGATCCGCTGACCCGTCTCTTTGGCCTGACGTCTTTTTTCGGCATAAACCGCTGGAGTAGTCGAGGTGCCCGGCAGGCTCATACCTAAAGCTTCAATCAGGCAACCCATGGTATTCCCTGTTCCCATCATGCCGCAAACACCCACTGTGGTGCAGGTATCGGTTTCAATGGCCGCAAAGAGTTTCTCATCGATGAGCTGCTTCTTGAAAGCTCCCATGCCTTCCTTGATATCCGACATCACCCGCTGCTGTCCTTGTTCGTCAAAATGAGAAAGCATGGGACCCGGTGGCAGAAAGATGGCCGGCAGATTGAGGCGGGCGGCCGCCATCAGCATTCCTGCGGGAGATTTATCGCAGGAGGGGAGAAAGACCAGTCCATCAAACCCGCCTGAACCCACCATCAGCTCAATTTCCGCGGCGACGATTTCCCTGCTGGGCAGGGAATAGTGCATGCCCATTCCCTGAGCTATAGCGTCACAGACGGCAATAGTGTGAAACTCCACAGGTGTTCCGCCGGCTGCCCAAACCCCTGCTTTGACGAATTGAGCAAGCTCCTTATTCGGGTAGCTGCCGGGATGGATCTCCGACCAGGAACTGACAACCCCGATGACCGGTTTGCGAAGTTCCTCCTGGGTATAGCCTACGGATTTAAACATGGCCCGGGGATAGGCGCCTTTAATGCCCTCAAACAACTCCTGGGAATTGACTAACATTGGGGTATCCTTTTTCATCCCTTATCCCTTCTCTTTTTCCGCATTTTTAATCGTCATTCAGCAGTTGTTGGATATAGGTGTACGCTTTGGCGGCAGCTTCATAGCAGCTGGGAGACTGCTCGATTTCCATAGAAAGGTAGCGATTATATCCTAAAGCTTTGAGGACCCGGATCATATCGGGAAAATTCAAGTTCCCCGTTCCCGGAACACCTCTCTGATTGTCTGCCAAATGCACATGGATGTTATAATCTTTTGCTTCAATAAAGCTGGCCGCGATGGATTTATCTTCAATGTTCATGTGGAACACATCCAGCATCAGCCGCAAATTGGGAAATTGCTTTGTTCTTAGCCAGACCAAGGCTTCTTGGGTGGATTTAAGATTGTTAATCGCAAAACGGCATTGGGGCTCCAGGGTAATCCATACCTTCTGCTCCTCGGCATACCCGCAGATCTCCTGGAACGCCTGATCCCGTAAAAACTCCGAACGTCCTTCATCTCCCCGGGCAATATCTCCCCGCAGTTTGCCCACGTTGACCTGAGCGCCAAACCGGGAAGCCAAATCAATGGCTGCCTTGGCCCTGGTGATGGCCTCCCTGCGGATCCTTTCATCGGTGGAAGTAAACCGCAATTGGTCTTCAGCAAACATCGGTCCTGTACCAATGGCTGCTAACGCCAAACTATAGTGCTCCAAATGCCGTCCTAATGCCCCCGGGTCAATTTCCCGGGGATCCCGGACAAATAGTTCGATTCCCTGATATCCAATCTCGTGCAGGCTGGCACACATGTCTGCCAATGGGCCCTTATAGGCCAGATAGTCAGCCTTTGTTTCAGGGCCGCATACAGTATAGGCCAGTTTCATCCTTATCCGCCCCTTTATACTGCCGGAATCACATTCCGTTATTCTTCTGGGGAAGGCTTGCGGTAGTGTACCTGAAGCAGGTCTTCAAATACCCCGATCATACCGCCCTTATCCCGATCTCCTAATCCCTTAAGCAAGGCCATTTGGTAAGTGGTCGTCGCGGCGCCGAGCACAGGCATGGGGATGCAAAGGCTGGCGGAAATTTCCGCTCCGCTGACCAAATCTTTATAGGCGTGCTTCATCGGATACCCGTCCGTAAAGCTGCCCTTGAGAATCATGGGAATAAAGAATTCTGAAGCATAGCTTCTTCCTGTTCCGCTGTTGACCACCGCTCCTACCTTTTCCGGGTCAAGGCCCAGTTTTACGGACATAGGGAGGATCTCGGCCAGGGCGGCCACATTGATATCAAACAAGAGTTGATTGATCAGCTTCGTCAATTGACCGCTGCCGGGCTGGCCCATGTAGAGGATTTTGTCAGCAAAGCACTGGAGGTAAGGCTTCACGTTTTCGAACAACTCCTGCTTGCCGCCGCACATGGTGGTGAGAGTTCCCTCTTTAGCCCGGGACTCCATACCGGATACAGGAGCATCCATAAATTCCACTCCCACAGACTCCAGCTGCTTCCCGATCTCCAGGGTTGTGGAATAGTTGATGGTGCTGGTATCGACGATTATCTGCCCTGCCCTGAGAGCCTTCTTAAGACCCGTCTCTCCCAGCACTACCTGACAGACCACTTCACTGTTGGGAAGTGAGCAAAAAATGATATCGGCCTCTGCCACATCCCGGATTTGGGCAGCTGTGCGTGCCCCCCGCTGTTCAAACTCCGGATAACTGGCCGGACGCTGATCATAGACAATCAGTTCCTCACCGCTTTTGAGCAGATTCAAGGCCATATGTTTCCCCATTTGTCCCAGACCAATAAAACCCAGTTTCACAGATCAGCCCTCCTTAACCCTTGCCAGCTTATCCACTGCAGCCATTTTGACCACAAGCCCATAGGAATTCCCCCATGCTCCGGGATTGGCAATTCCCTTACCGGCAATATCGAAGGCTGAGCCATGGGAACAGGTGGTCACCGGATTGGGCAAGCCGGCCATGACCGTAACCCCCTGATCAAATCCTTTAAGCTTCATCGCAATCTGGCCCTGATCATGGAACATGGTCACTGCCGCATCGTATTCCCTGTTGAAGAGCTTAATAAACAGAGTGTCCGCCGGGAAAGGACCGTCTGTCTCAATCCCCATGGCTTTGGCTTTTTCCACTGTGGGAGCTATGATCTCAATCTCTTCCCTCCCGCAGGTACCCCCTTCCCCTCCATGGGGATTCAAGGCGGCTACGGCAATGCGGGGCTTGGCAATGCCGGCCCGTTTCAGAGTGTCATTGACCAGATGGATGGAGTTAAGGATTCCCTCTTCAGTGAGCCGGGCACTGATGTCTTTAATAGGGATATGGCTGGTGACCCGGGCTGTCCAGACATCATCCAGCACATTCAGCTCTCCCCGGTTGCCTGTGAATTGGAAAAATCCCGCCAGCAAATCGATGGCCCCATGCAGAACAAACCCCGCTTTTTTCATGGCCGCTTTGTTGTTGGGTGCAAAACAAATTCCGTCCATCAAGCCCTGCCGGCAATACTGCACACAGGTTTGAATGTTGGTGGCGGCATCCCGTCCGCATTCTTCCCTTAATTCTCCCATCACCAAATCCGCAGCATCAAACTTCCGGGTATCTAAAACAACGATCCCGTCCATGGTTAAGGCTTCCTCTAAGGTGGCGGCCACTTGAAAATCGACCCTCACCTTGGCAATTTCCATACCGCGCTTGAATAAACGTTGATCCCCAACAATAATGGGATGAGCATCCTTAGCTAAGATTCCTTGGGCAGCGGCTTTGGCGACAATTTCCGGCCCTACTCCCGCAGGGTCTCCCATAGTAACGCCGATGACTGGTTTGTATTCTTTGCTTATCAATCAAGATTCCCTCCCACGTCTTAATCCTGACTGATTAAAAATGCAATATCCATGCCAACTACGGAGAAGTGTTGGAAAACTTTTTATTTTCAAATACCCGATTCTCGCCTTTCCCGCCTGCTGCCTGAAGTTTTAGACTTATCCCACTCTTTGGACCAGTTCTGAATTCCTTGGTTAAATTATCAATGGGTTTTAAATTTTCCAATAACTTGGACATTTTTTAGAAAATTGCCAGTTTTCTTGAAACATCAAAACGTTTCATTTTGTTGCACTTTGTTGCATTTGTTTCATCGTTTCAGCTGCCCGGTTATATTGCACAAAAAAATAACCATACTTCCGCAAACGACGGCATGTATGGTCTTAAAGATTTTCCCCATCGGCCTTCATTTCCTGTCTTTGTTTTCTGCGCCATAATGTTGTACGGCTGATTCCCAGCATTTCTGCCATTTGCTGCTGGGTCATTTTGTTCGGTCTTTCCTGATGAGACGAATTTTGCATGGCCGCGGTCTGAGTGATCAGATTCAAAGGGGGCTCTTTTTTTATATTCAATACTTCTTTTACTTCGTGAACTCCGCTGGTTTTGTTCTCAGAGAGCACGGATAGCCGTTCACAAACATTGCGCATTTCCCGGATATTGCCCGGCCAGTCATAGCGCATCAGTTCCATGAGCCCTTCCTGACTTAAGCGGATGGACTGCTGACGGTTTTGGGAAAATTCAGCCAAAAAGGTTTTAGCAATGGCCTTAATGTCTTCGCGACGCTCCCGCAAGGGTGGAATGCTTAAACTCAACACATCGATACGGTAGAGAAGGTCCTGGCGGAATTTACCTTCTTGCACTTTTAAGCGCAAATCCTCGTTGGTAGCGGCGATAATCCGTACATCGATGGGGATAATCTTATCATCTCCCAGCTTACGGATTTCCCGTTCCTGGAGGACACGCAGGAGTTTCGCCTGCAAACCCATGGGCATTTCGGCAATTTCATCCAGAAAGAGGGTCCCTTTATGGGCCAATTCAAAAAGGCCCACCTTCCCTCCTTTGGCAGCTCCGGTAAAAGCTCCTGCCACATAGCCAAAAAGTTCGCTTTCCAGCAGCTGCTCGGGGAGAGCTGCGCAATTGATGGCCACAAAGGGCTGGTTTTGCCGCATGCTGTGGTTATGAATACTTTGCGCAAAAAGCTCTTTCCCTGTCCCAGTTTCGCCGATAATCAGCACATTGGAGTTGGCAACAGCATATTTTTGGGCTACGCGGATGATTTTCTGGACCACCTCACTCTGACCGATGATCGCATCAAAGGTGTACTTGGCCGCTAACCCTTTCTTGTTTAATTTCTGGCGCACATCGATCTCTGTTTTTTGCAACGCGTCCACATTTTGCAGCATTAAGACCGTGCCCAGGTTATTGTGTTCAATGATAATACTTCTTTTGTTGATCACGACCTTGCGGTTGTTGATAGTAATGATTTCATTGGCGGAGAAACTTTCTTCAGTGAGTTGGGCTTCCTTAAATTGGGGCAAAAAAACAGAGAGCTCTTTCCCCGTAAGGATCTCATTGGCGGGGAGATCCAAAATATCATAGATCCCTTGGTTATAGGCCATAACCAATCCTTGATTATCGTAAGCGAGGACAGCTCCATCCGTGTTTTCCAGAATAATTCGGAAAAGCTCATTTTTCCTGCGCTCTTTAATAATGGCTTTGGCCACACTAAAGGCTTCGGTAATCGCTAAATAGTTGGCCTCATATCCCATGGTAATGGCTACAGAATTGATTCGCTCTTTCTGGGCCATGCGAAAAACCGTAAACCCGCCCAGGACGGCATCAAATCCCAGGCCCTTTACATAGTTGAAGACTTCATCCACATGGTCATAGTCTTTGACCGGGAAAACCGTCAGCTGTACATCCAAAATGTCCTCAATGAAGCTTTTCTCGACCTGAATGGTTTCTGATAGGATGATGGCAATTTTTTGGGCCTGATAGTTGTTTTTACACTCCACAATTCCCCGCAGAATATCATACCCGGTGACGGCCAGCTCAATCACCCGGGCATGCTTAAAGCTTTTACTGAGGGTCAAGTAATAGATGCCGCGGGCAATGACAATGGTGTTTTCCAGATCATACTCCATTAACGCCTGAGGGCTGGCCGTTTCCAGCACTTCCACAGAGACATCCTTTGACTCTTTGGCATGGATCAATTGGTTGATAATATCCCGATTATGGCCAAGTGTCATAGTATAGACAATTCTGATCATAAGCAATCCTCCATACGGCAGAAAGACAATGTGGCTGATTCCAAATGCATGCTAACCTAAATTAATAGCTATAAATGAGCAAAAATGCTTCCATTGTTTTTCCAAAAATAAAAAAGAGACACT